>Ga0209427_10000318_pt1 | contig 49488 bp, 54 predicted proteins | sample DeeMarSWOR136_30_FD_187465 | JGI IMG/M metagenome (GOLD analysis project Ga0209427, IMG submission 187465) | Marine sediment microbial communities from White Oak River estuary, North Carolina - WOR-1-36_30 (SPAdes) (version 2) | ecosystem: Environmental > Aquatic > Marine > Intertidal zone >...
ATATCTCTTGCATATCTCTTGCAAATGCTTTCTTGTCTGTTCTTCCCCTATAAGCGTTCAACGAAAGGATATGGTCTTATAGTTTGGTAATGGAAATGCTAGTAACGCTTAAATATGACGTATGTCATACGTGGATTGCTTGAAGGAATGGGGATTAAATTGGAACTTAAGGGAAGTCAAACTGAGAAAAATCTTATGGCAGCATTTGCGGGTGAATCACAAGCCAGAACTAGATACACTTTTTTCGCTAAAGTGGCCAAAAAGGAAGGATATGAACAGATATCTGCTCTTTTCCAAGAAACGGCGGATAACGAAAAGGAGCACGCTAAACTATTCTTCAATCATCTCAAAGGCGGAATGGCGCAGATTATGGCCACTTTTCCTGCCGGTATTATTGGATCAACAAAGGAAAATTTGAAGGCTGCAGCAGAAGGAGAGAAGTTTGAGTGGGGAACTCTATATCCCAACTTTGCAAAGGTGGCAGAGGAAGAGGGTTTTGAAGGCGTAGCTAGAACCTTCCGTATGGTGGCTAAGGTGGAGAGTCATCATGAGCGTCGATATCGAAAGTTGCTGGCAAATGTAGAGCAAGGTAAGGTTTTCAAAAAGGATTCACGGACCGTATGGAAATGCAGGAATTGTGGCTACGTTTTTGAAGGTAGCCAAGCACCCGAAAAATGCCCAGTTTGCCAACATGCAAAAAGCTACTATGAAGTCTTGTGTGAGAACTACTGAAGTGCTTATCTGCAAACGTGAAGAAAAATGAAGATGAATCAGAGAACTGCCAACAATGTACATACTGCATTTGTTGAGGAAGCGAAAGCCCATCAAAGGCTTCTAATGTTTGCGAAGAAGGCTGAAGAAGAGGATTTGCCTCAAATAGCCCACTTGCTCAGGGCTGTCGCTACTGCCGAAGGCATCCACTCTAGACGACATTTTGCCTTGCTCGAGGCTGTCGACGATACACAGACCAACCTGGAAAGGGCTTTTCAATCAGAGACAGCGGTTAATAGCATTCATTATCCTAGAATGTTGCGAGAAGCAGAAGAAGATGGCGAAAAGGCTGCTGCTTCAGTGTTTTCGCAAGCCCGTGATGTAGAAGATGGACACGCTAAACTTTACGAAAAAGCGTTAGACCATTTGATAGCACAGCGAATTGCAAGGTATTATGTCTGTACAATTTGCGGTCATATTAAGGAAAATGAGGCACCAGAAACGTGTCCAATATGCAATGCTCCTAAATCTAGATTTGAAAAAGTAGACTAGTAGGTACTTTAGAAGTGAACATGATTGAAATGGTGGAGTCGGATGAATGGCAAGAATAATGATTCATTCATGAATGTTATTTCCTTCTCTGTGCGCTTATCTCTAGGGAGATATTATAATGGTTAAACCTGATAGAACTTTAGATTGTGTGGGTTTATACTGTCCTGAACCTGTCTTTAGGATAAGAATAGAGTTGGATAATATGAGAATTGGGGAAATCATGGAAGTTCTGGCTGATGATCCAGCGGCAGAAGCGGATATACACAGTCTTGTAAAGCGTTTAGAACAAGAGATAGTAAACGTGAGTAAGGATGGAAACACCGTTCGAATATTAATTAAAAAGGTGAAGTGACTAATAGAGTGTGAAGAGTATGTCACGGAAAAAAACGATACTGTACATGCAAACAAGTGGAGTTGACACGCCGGAACGCAGTTACGCGCCATTTGTTTTAGCCACTACAGCAGCGATGATGAACATCGACGCGACTATCTACTTCCTGATAAAAGGCGTCACTATAGTTAAAAAAGGAGAAGCAGAAAAGATCAAACTAGGCAGCTTCCCGGCACTCAAAGAGGTAATAGACCAAGCTATAAGAGCTGGTGTAAAACTACTTGTCTGTGAACAAAGCACACAACTCTTGGGGCTTTCCCGCGGGCAGTTCATCCCAGAAGCTAAAGTTGTTGGTGCTGCAACGTTAAATGATTTAGCTCTAGAAGTTGACGCAACTCTATGTTTTTAAGTGAAGAAAATATGCCGAAAGCGAAACGTATCTATATGGATCATGCGGCTGGGCGAGCTGTTGACGCTCGTGTAATAAAGGCTATGTCGCCTTATATGGCGTCACTCCGTGGAAATCCTTCATCTGTCCACTCATTCGGTCAAGAGGCAAAGCAAGCCTTAGAAGAGGCCAGAACAAAAGTTGCAGAATTAATTAATGCAGAAAGCAAAGAATCAATTTTTTTTACTTCAGGTGCAACTGAAAGCAATAATATGGCCATTAAAGGAGTCGCTCACCGCAACCAACATCAAGGAAGACACATAATAACATCAAGTATAGAACACATGTCAGTTCTCAACCCGTGCAAGTTTCTGACGACAAAAGGATTCAAGGTTACTTTCCTTCCTGTTGACCAGTATGGTTTTGTGGATCTCACAAATCTAGAGGAAGAATTGACCAGCGAAACAATCCTAGTTTCTATTATGTACGCAAATGGTGAAATTGGCACAATTCAGCCTATACAAAAGATCAGCCAAATGGTACACAGGAAAAAAGCCTACTTGCATGTTGATGCCACAGCCGCAAACGGGCAGGTTCCAATAGATGTAAGCAATGAAGGCATAGACTTGCTAACTATTTCTTCCAACGACGTATATGGACCCAAAGGCGTGGGTGCGCTTTACATAAAAAAAGGTGTACGACTGGAACCTTTGATTCATGGAGGAGGACAAGAACGAGGCATAAGATCGGGAACAGAAAATATTCTAGGGATCGTAGGATTCGGAAAGGCCGTAGAGATATCAAGAGCCGAAATGTTTACTGAAAGTGAACGGTTGAAGAAACTGAGAGACAGACTCATCAAAGGTTTAGTTGGCCGTATCCCCCATTCGTCTTTGAATGGTCATCCGTCCAAACGGTTACCCAACAATGCGGCGGTAAGATATAGTTTCATTGAAGGCGAATCAATATTGTTGGATTTAGACATGAAAGGAGTCGCAGCATCATCAGGTTCGGCTTGCACTGCAAAGACATTAGAACCGTCTCATGTATTGAGAGCCATTGGGTTAAAACATGAAGAGGCTCATGGTTCATTATTGTTTACACTAGGTAGGCGAAATACTGAAGAGGAAGTAGATTATGTGATAAGGATAATGCCCGAAATAGTTGAAAGACTGAGGGAAATGTCACCTTTGACTCCAAAGGAGTTGATTGAATAGTGTACAGCAAAAAAGTGATGGAACACTTCAGAAATCCACGTAATATGGGTGAAATTCCAGATGCAGATGGTGTAGGGACTGTTGGAAATCCTGTTTGCGGGGACATGATGACAGTTCACATTAAAGTCAAGGACAACCGCATAGATGATATCAAATTCAAAACCTTTGGTTGTGGTGCAGCAATAGCTACTAGCAGTATGGTAACGGAATTAGCCAAGGGAAAGACATTGAAAGAAGCTATGAAAATTGGCCGTTCAGATGTAGCAGACTCGTTAGGTGGGCTTCCAAAAGTTAAAATGCATTGCTCCAATCTAGCTGCGGATGCGTTGCATGCCGCAATAGAAGATTATGAAAAACATAAAGGGACGAAGAGGTGAGTAGATGAAAGCCAAATTCATCCAATGTGAGCTATGCAAAAAAGAAATTCCATTGGAGTCATGTGAACTTGCAACCTATCGTACGGTCATTGATGGAAAAGAATATATCTTCTGCTGTGAAGCGTGTGCTAGGAACCATCGGCGAAAGAGAAGAAAATAATGTTGCGAAAACAAGACATGGCATTTATGGAAAACTCAAAAACAATGAAAAGGATGCTTTATGAGAAATTTGCGACGTTTTCCATTGATTTTCCATAGTTGAAAGTCTTACGCTAAGCATAGAACTTCCATGATTAGGTTTCTTCATTTTTTTCATTCAGTCGTCTCAGGATTTAGGCAGAAATCGCATACTTCTGTCTTAATCATTGGATCTGTCTTTTGGCAGAATTGGCACATGAGTCCCTTCTCACGTATTTTACTGCAAGTTTGGCATAAGAGTCCTAAAAATTCTGTTCTTCTAGGGTTTCCATTCACTAGCAGTTCTACCATGTCATTTATTAATGGCTTAATTTCTCTCATATTGCTGATTTCTATCATGTGTCCTCTAAGTTGATGGGTGTATTTGCTTACTGCAGATTGAGATATTCCCAAGATTTCAGCCACATGTTCTTGTTTGAAACCATATGTTTGTACAAGTTCTGTTGCCAGTGTTGCCTTTATTGCTGGTACAACTGATTTGACGACAATCTCGCAGGGAAGTATCAAATGATCGATCACCTCTCTAAGTTAGAGGGGAAAAGTATATAAGCATGACGTATGTCATAATAATATGACGTATGTCATAAGAGCCTGAGAGAACTGCCGAACGCACAAGAACTTCCTTCTCTCCTTTCCCCTCAACCTACTTCTAACAGTGTCTCCAGCAATCCTTGTGACATACGTCTATGAGAGTCCAGCGCTGTGGAGGTCAATATTGGTTTGAGAGAACTGAGAAAGGCACCTTGGAACACTAGTGTAGCTAAGATACTAGAAGTGGCGAAGGAAACTTGTGAGTACTGTCATCCATTAACGCCGTTAACTTGCGCTAAAAAATGTAATGTTTGGAGACTTAAAAAGGACCTGAGAGAACTGCATGAAAGAACGAAAGATTCGAACTTCTTAGTACATCTGCTTAACACATTGAAGAATAAGAGGCGCTCACAGATTCTGCAGATACTATCAAACAGACAACACTCTACAGCTACTCTCCAGCGGGAACTGAAGAGGTCTGGTTACTATCATAGCCAGAAAACAATTACAGAAGAATATGTTGATCCCTTGATGAATGTTGGAGTCATTGACGAAGAACACGGCAGGTACAGTGCGACATTGTTCGGCTACAAGCTTAGTAAATTGACGGCAGATTCCATTGACATCGGAGAAGTCCTCCCGCCTCACTCCAAATGCTACGAGGAAAAAGCCATCGAAACCCTTCATGAAAGTCCGAAAAACTATGAAGAACTGAGAGGCCTAATCTCCACTGGAAGTTTGTCAAGGATTCTAAAGCGTCTAGAAGAGACCAACCTCATAACAAGAGGAAACGAAGTTAATTATGTCTTCTACTTCAAAACAAAAAGGAACCCTCAAAAAGAAAACCTTTCACCTACCGAGAGACGTGTTCACAAAAACATCCCAGAAGAAGGCATAGCAGCCCAAAGACTTGCTGCAAGAACCAACATTTCCTTACGTAGAACGTACAAATACCTGAGAAAACTCAGAGGTAAGAAACTGGCATTCAAGAGAAAAACCCCGAAAACCTATACCTTGACAGAAGAAGGAACACAGATTGCAAAACTTTTAGAGAATATACATGCATTGATCACAGAACTTACACAAGCTTCAGTAAAATTCTCAGCTAGATCCTATGAAGAAATCCAACAAATTCCAGCGCTGGACATCCCACAAGAAAGAAAAGAGAAGCCACAGCAGATCCTAGTAATAACCTAACAGATTCATCACCTCAACTCTTAATGACCTCCCTTTTTCCACTGAACCCTTCTAATAATGTCCAAGCAATAGAAGCCATAAATTCAAGTATAACCCTGCTCCAAGTGAGGAAATCAAAATCAGAGAAGCAATCGTCTCTTTATAAAAACTGTAACGTTCGCTTAGAACTATCATAGAGATAGCAACAGGCATACCGTGCATAAGTATCAATGCTGATCTTTCAAAAGTGGACAGTCCAAATAACATTGTGGTTAAGAAGGCTACTGTCGGTAGAAATACTATCCTTAACATGCTCAGTTTCAAGGCTTTACTTATGTTTGTATATTTTCTTCCATAGAGAAAGACTCCAAGCATAAAGATAGCAACTGTGGAAGTTGTACTTCCCAACATGTGTAGAGGCTGTGATATAGGCATGGGAATTTCTATTCTGAAGAGCGACAACAAAATGCCGGAGAAAATTGATATAATAAGTGGGTTTTTTGAAAGTTTTTTCACAACGAGTTTCAATCCTGCAAGTATTCTAAATTGCTGGTGACGATACAATTCTAGAGTAGTGATAGAAGCTGTTACACTTACAATGGAAATTGATGCTGCTCCCAATGTCGCCACAGACTCCCCTGTTCCTGGAAAGGCAAATGTTATGAAGGGTATACCAAAGAAGGCTAGGCTGCCAAAGATCGTACTTAGAATAAGCAGATAGAGAGTATCCTTTGAGAATCTAAATATTAGGTAAAGAGAAATGAAAATTATCAACGCTATTAGAATAGGAATGATTCCCGCAAGCATAAGACTCAAAGTCTCTTCAGTGAAATTCGTTTCAGTCATAGTAACAAAAAATAGGGCTGGCAATGCAAAAAAATATACATAAGCACTAAGTATCCGTTCGTCACCAGATTTCAGAATCCCAAGTTTTCTTGACAGGAAACCTGTTCCCATTAGGAGGAGAATGGGAATTATTGTTCGTAGAATGATATCAGACATTTACCTTTCCTTTTGATGTATCTTTTTTTTCTTTTCTTAAATTCTTCTATATCATGTACGCGGGATTCAGTTATATGTCAAACTCATGTTCATTGATCCATAGCGCTTCATATTTGAGTATCCAAAGATTCCCTTGCCCAGTACGGTTTCTTGACGTATGAATATATATAGTGGCTAGCGATGGCTCCATGAGCTGCAGCCACTGTGATTAGGCGAAGTCCAACTTTGGTAACGTCACCCAAAGCAAAAATCCCTTTTATGTTTGTTCTTTGAGCTCTATCAGTCAAGATGAAGCCATGTTCATCAGTTTTCACCCCTAGTTTCTTATAGACTTCGCTATTCGGAACAATCCCTATTGCGATTACGACGGAATCAACTATCTTTTCCAATTTCCTTCCTTCTTGCCTTATTACCGCTTTTTCAACCCTTTTGCGTCCTTTGATGGCTAATACCTCTCCGTTGAGAACGAAGTTGACCATTCCGCTTTTCCTGATCTTCTCTACATTCTCATCAAAAGCACGGAAACCTTCGCGCCTATGAACTAACGTTATCTCGTCGGCTAAGTTAAGCAATTCAAGAACGGCATCGATAGCTGTGTCTCCACCGCCAACTACCAAAACCTTACTTCCTAAGAATTCCTCTGGGTGAGAAGGGAAATAATATACCCCTTTGTCTTCTTTACTGAATTCAGATTCGTTCGGTATTTTTAATCGTCTTGGTTTAGTTCCCGTGGCAATAACGACCACCTTTGATCTGTAGTTTTTCTTTTCAGTAGTCACCGTGAGATCTTTGGCAACATCTGAGACAGCTTCTTGTTTAACTGTGACACCAGTGAAACGGAGATGTTGCAGCCAGTTTCTAACTAGTTCTATCGCCACTATTCCCTGAGGGAAACCTGGATAGTTTGGAATTATCTTGTTGGGATAGAGAGTTGCGAGGAGACCACCTATTTTATCTCTCTCGAGAAGTAGAACTTTCAAGTGTCTAGTTGCACACATGATGGCTGTGTTCAAGCCTCCAGGACCGCCGCCTACAACAATTACGTCGAAATCTTTCTCTTCAGACAAACGCCTCGCCACGTTGATGTTGCTTTCTATGTAACTAATCTTCTTGTTTGTTTTTAAACTTACGCGCGCACTGACCGATTCCAGGAAATACCAACAGATCCAGCATTGGATGGACTGGTCTATATCTGGCCAGTACGAGGGTAGCACGCAATTTTTTGAACGCACATGCGCTAACTTAGCGCGCACTAATGATTGTTTTATTCTCTTCTAATGACATAGAACATCGTCCCCCAAAACTACCAATCCTAATTATCTCTTTTTGACATTTAAGTTGTTGAGAGAATGCTACCGTTTTTGCCAAGAAGGGGATATGTGCGATTTTCATAGCCTCTGTGAGGTTTTCAGTCTTTGAACGAGATTTTACTCTGATGTTGGATTCTTTGCTTTGAAAACTCGCAAGGTTTGTTGTTAAACGAATATACTTTAATCTGAATTTCTTACCAGTATTGTTTCGGAGATAATTTGAAGAGTGTTGTTTATGAAGAATGGGTTGCAGCTGGCACATTGGTTAAGGCTCTAGTAGGATTTTTTTCTTTACTTATCATGTGCATATTATTGATAACCATCGTTGTTGGTGTGGCTATTCAACATCCTTTTTTGATTGTTATCTTAGCGTCTCCTCTAGCGTTTGTGTTGCTTGTATTTTGGAATTATCGGGGCATACGGACAAAGGTGACAACTGAAAGTCTTCTAATTTATTATGGGTTTTTTAACCGTAAACGCATTTTATTGGGCGACATAGTGTCGTGTGAATCGACTAAAGCCCCTTTTAGAAGATACTATGGTATCGGCGTTAGATATGGCACTGACGGCTCTTGGGCTTACACAACATCCTTTGGAAATGCAGTTAAAATAATCCTGCGGAGAGGAAGACCATTTGTCTTTTCTTCAAATAACCCTGAAAAAATCTGCAACATCATTAGTCAGACGAAAAATGTGCCACAGACACAATTCAATTAATTAAATCGTCTTGAACAAAAAAGGGGAAAGTTGAGAGTTGGCTTGTCCCGCTCACTCGCCCTTTTCCACAATTAAAAGAAAGTTCACCGTGGCACCCGCTCCCCTAACGGTAAACTTGGGAATAACGCTTGGGATGATTGCCACAACTTCACCTTCTAAAGTATTCAAGAATTGTTCTAACGCCCTCTGGTCTTTCGCCATATCAATGTCGAATCTATGAACTCTGTATCTTGCTTTCATTCTTTCACCTTCGAGCGCTTTAGAATAAGCCAGCCCATAAAAAAAATTTGCGTGGCGTTTCTCTATTGGTTGAAAACTAGAAGGATGCGGTAAGGCTTAAATCTTAACGCGCGCGCGAAAACCTTTAAGACTGAAATCGAATAAATCTCAATTTGCGGTTTGAGTTATGCTGAATGGTGATATGCATGTCGAATGAACTGGCTCCTCATGAGCTTAGGAGAGAATGCGATCCTATGTCGCTGATGAGTTGTGAAACGACAGAGGAGATTTTACCCCTAGAGGGAATTATTGGGCAAGAGAGGGCTGTTAGGGCGCTTAAGTTTGGCTTGGAAATCAAGGAAAATGGTTTTAATATCTATGTTGCCGGTCCTTCAGGAACTGGTAGAATGACAGCGGTAAGAGATTTCTTGGAAGAGATAGCCAAATCGAAATCTGTGCCTTCGGATTGGTGTTACGTGAATAATTTCCGAAGTCCATATGAGCCAAAGGCTATAAGGTTACCACGTGGAAAGGGAAGAGAATTCAAAGGGGACGTGGCCAATCTGGTGAATGAAGCAAGGAGAGCACTTCCAAAAGCTTTTGAAAGTGAAGATTATGCAACGAAGAAGGAGGCCGCGATCAGAACTATCGAGGATGAAAGGAGGAATTTGTTTTCAGAACTGAATAAGAGAGCACAGGAGAAAGGATTCGTTCTACAAAGCACCCCTGTTGGTTTGCTAACCATCCCGGTTGTGGATGGACGGCCTCTGAGTGACCAAGAGTTTATGGCGTTAAGCCCGCAATTGAAAGATGAGATTCAAAAGAGAAGGGAAGACCTAAGTGCCCAACTAAGGAGCGCTATGCGAAAACTGAGGGGCTTGGAAGGTAAGATCAATGAAGAGCTTAAAAGAGTGAATCGTGAGGTTGCCCTTTATGCCATTGGTCATTTAGTTGCTGGCCTAACTGAGAAGTATGGAGAGTTTCCCGAAGTAGTCACTTACATAAAAGAGGTGCAAGACAGCGTACTAGAGAAACTAGCTGATTTCATCGGGAAGCCTAAGACTCCTACTACCTTACCCTTTCCTTGGATGAAAGAACTTCCCTTCAGAAAATATGAAGTAAACGCGATAGTCGACAACTCGGATCTTCAAGGTGCCCCTGTAGTAGTGGAACTCAACCCAACCTATCAAAACCTTTTCGGAAGGATAGAGAAAGAAGCACAGTTTGGCGTCTTGTCCACAGACTTCACTATGATCCGTGGAGGTTCCTTGCACAAGGCTAACGGCGGCTACTTGGTGCTGCCAGTTGATGAACTGCTTCGAAATGTCTTCTCTTGGGACGGTCTAAAAAGAGCTCTAAAAAGCGAGTGCGTTACAATTGAAGAAGCTGGAGAACGTCTAGGCTTTATTACAACAAAAGGATTAAGGCCAGCACCCATCCCCCTAAGTACTAAGGTTGTTCTCATAGGAAATTCTCGCCTCTACCAAATGCTGTACATGTTGGACATGGATTTCAAAGAGTTGTACAAAGTCAAGGCAGATTTCGACAATACCATGGACAGGACAGAAGAAAATATGCAAAAATATGCGGCTTTCATATGCACTTTCTGCCGAAAAGAGAAACTGAAGCATTTTGATGCGTCAGCAGTTGCAAAGACAATTGAGTATGGCTCCAGATTATCCGCAGATCAAACAAAACTTTCTACACAGTTTGCAGGTGTCGCTGATGTTATCCGAGAGGCTAACTTCTATGCCGTCGAAGAAAACTCAGAGTATGTTGCTGCCAGCCATGTTAGAAAGGCAATCGAAGAGAAAATCTATCGGTCTAGTCTAATTCAAGATAAAATTGAGGAAATGATCCAACGGGATGTTTTGCTGATTGACACAGAGGGCGATGCCGTAGGTCAAGTTAATGGCCTCTCAGTTGTGAGTCTGGGAGACTTTGCTTTTGGAAGGCCGTCTCGGGTTACAGCCAGTATAGGCATGGGTCGGGAAGGAGTTGTTGATATTGAACGAGAGGCGAAATTGGGGGGCCGCATCCACACTAAAGGTGTTATGATCCTAAGTGGCTATTTGACCTCTAAATATGCTTTGGATAAACCTCTCAGTCTCTCCGCACGTTTGGTTTTTGAGCAAAGTTATTCTGGGGTGGAGGGGGACAGTGCGTCAAGCACTGAGCTATACGCTATTCTCTCTGGGCTTTCAGGGCTCCAAATTAAGCAAAGTATTGCTGTCACCGGTTCAGTGAACCAAAAAGGTGAAGTTCAGGCTATCGGTGGTGTAAATGAGAAGATAGAAGGTTTCTATCAAGTCTGCAAATCTGAGGGTCTCACTGGCCAACAAGGCGTGATAATCCCGAAAAGTAACACTCAAAACTTGATGTTGAAAGAAGAAGTCGTGGAGGCTGTTCGAGAAGGGAAGTTCCACATATATGCTGTAAAGAACATAGATGAAGGAATTGAGGTTCTTACTGGGGTAAAGGCTGGCATAAGACAGCCTGACGGAACATTTGAGGAAGAAACGGTGAACTTCAGAGTAGATAGACGATTAACGGAGATGGCGGAGAAGCTTAGGGAGTTCCCTGAGTTCGTCATAGAAAGAAGGAGACAGGAATAAAGAACCAACGTTCTTTCTCTCATGCGTCCTGTCTGGAAAATTGTTATATTTAGGGCGTAACTCTTTTTCCATCTAAGGAGAAGAAGATGATGAACGAAGCTTCTGATTCAAAGGATTTGATTATAATAGGTGCTGGTCCTGCCGGGATAACTGCATCTATTTATGCTGCTCGGAAGAGAATGGATCTCGTCGTGATTACTACTAATGTTGGCGGCCAGGTTGTTTTATCGTCTGAGATTGAGAACTACACTGGCTTTCAGTACATTACCGGCGAGGAACTGGGAACAAAGTTTAATGAACACTTGGCAAGACACAAGTTTGACTTGAAGATAGAAGAAGTGCAGAAACTGGAGAGAAAAAACGATTTGTTTAAGGTCATAACTGGTGTTGGCACCTACATGGGCAAAACAGTGATCGTAGCTACTGGAAGAAAGCCGAGAGAACTGAAAGTGCCGGGCGAAAGAGAGTTCAAGAATAGAGGGGTCACTTATTGCGCGACGTGCGACGGACCACTTTTTGAGGGTTTAGACGTGTGTGTTGTTGGCGGCGGAAATTCCGCATTGGAAGCTGTGCTACAGCTGACTAGAATTGCTAAGAGTGTGCATCTCTTGCACAGACGTTCAGAATTGAGAGCTGACAAGGTATTTGTTGAGAAGGCGAAAGTTTCGGACAACGTGAAGTTTTGGTTCAATACTCATGTGAAGGAGATTGTCGGTGATAATCTTGTAAGGGGGATTAGGGTGCAGCGGAATGGTGCGGAGACGTTACTGCCAGTTCGTGGGGTGTTTGTCGAGATAGGGGCTGTTCCAAACTCTAATATAGTTGGCTTTGTTGAGAAAAACCGTGCGGATGAGATAATTGTGAACTGTAAATGTGAAACGAATGTTCCAGGGTTGTTTGCGTCAGGAGATGTTACTAATGTTCCAGAGAAACAGATAGTAGTAGCTGCGGGAGAAGGGTGTAAAGCTGCCTTGTCTGCTTTTAGATATCTTTCTCAAAGGCAGTAGCATTAGATCTACAGTTTAGTACTTTGTTTGATGCATTCTTTGTGTTTCTGAAGCATATCTTCAATTAGCTTTCTTAGATTTTCTTTGGGCATAAAGCCTAAGGTTTGGCTTACAGGTCTTCCTTCGCAGAAGAACATCAAGGTGGGAGTACTCATGATTCCATGGTGGATTGCTATCTCTCTATTGGCTGGATTCTCTAAGACGTTTAACTTGACGAATTTAACTTTCTCTTTGTATTCTTCGGAAACTTCATTGATTATTGGATTAAGCTGAAGGCACCAGGGACAACGGTCGTGCCAGAAATCAACAATCGTCAAGATGTCAGATTCTAGGATCTCCTGCTCCCAATCATCAGCTTTCATGTCTAAGACTGTTCCCATATTTTTCGCACCTTATCAACTGTCAGACGGAAAGAGTATTAAAAATTTTTTATAAGTTGCTATCACTGTTGAATCTGTCCTGCTGATTCTTAGCAATCTTTATTGATTACTAGAACCGTAGAATGGTGATGAAGAGATATGATAGTTGGGATATGTGGGAGTCCGAGAGAGCAAGCGACTGAGTATATTTTGAAAGAAGCTTTAAACATGTTGGAGAAGATGGATTTAGAAACGATTTTCTTCACGGTTAGAGGTAAAAACATTGGATTCTGCCTGCATTGCGACTACTGCCTGGAAAACAAAGAGTGCGTTACCAGAGACGACATGTACTTGCTTTATCCTCTGTTGAAAGATGCTGAGGGAATGATATTTGCCACGCCAGTATATAATGGTAGTATGAGCGCACAGATGAAAGCCGTGATGGACAGATGCAGAGCTTTGGGCGCTGCAGACCGTGACTTCTTCAAGCATAAAGTTGGTATGGCTATCGCAGTGGGAGGAGATAGAATGGGCGGGCAGGAACTTGCGATACAGCAAATCATCACTTTTTACATCCTGAACGGAATTATACCGATAAGTGGCGGTTCCTTTGGGGCGAATCTGGGAGCGACTATCTGGTCAAGAGACAGTCTGGAAGGCGTCAAAAAGGATGATGAGGGATTTAGGAGTTTGAAGAAAACCGTCAAGAAGTTTGCCGAGTTTTTAAGAAAGTTTGAGATTAAAACATGATTTGAGGTGTAGAGATGGTTTTGGAGATGACGATGAAGGAAAAGGAGGAAAAGAAGAGAAAAAGGATTGCTTGGGGAATCACAGGAAGCGGCGATAGATTAGTCGAAACGGTTAATGTGATGAAAGAAGTGAGAAAGCGCTATGAAGATGAGGTTGATGTAATAATCTATCTTTCTAAGGCTGGAAATCAGGTTGTGAAGTATTATAGGTTGGCTGATGTTTTGAAGAAGAATTTCATCAAGGTCTTTGTTGAGGTTGACGCCAATTCTCCGTTTTTGGCTGGTCAGTTGCAGACGGGAAGATTTGAGTTTTTATTGATTGCTCCTGCAACGTCGAACACTGCTGCGAAGATTTCTATGGGAATAGCGGATACCCTTCTATCTAATGCGGCCGTTATGGGGTTGAAAGCTTTTGTTCCTCTTTACATTATGCCTTCTGACTACCGAGAAGGAATCATAGTCACTAAGCTTCCTAACGGAAGAGACTTGAAATTAAAGATAAGGAAGGAAGATGTGGAGCATGTCAAGAAACTAGCCAGCATGGACGATGTTTTCATACTGGAAAAGCCAGAAGAAATTCATAAAGTATTCAGAAAACATTTCAGCTAAGTCAACGCAGTAAATGCTTTTTGGTCCTGTTTCTGCGCTGTGAGCTTTGTACCTGTCTCCATAACGTGAGTTCAAGAACGCTTCTGCCATTTGGGAACGCGAAGAATTATGTGTGCAAATCGAAAGGATTTTTCTTCATTATGGCACAGTGCAGTTTGGTTTGTCACATTTGATAATTGCGTTTTTGGTTGATAAAAGAGGGGGGATGGTGTTGAAGGTGTTTTATTGTGTGCCTGTTTTCATCTTGTTTTCCATAGTCCGTGAATGTTGCAGTATTCTCTTGCTTTTATCTTATTTGCTGCAGTTTTAAATTCGGCTTTTGGCTTTTCTCCTGGTTTCAGAAATTTTCTACAGGTCTGGTTGTCGGCTATTATTTCTATCCATTCGATGTAGTGTTTTTCTTCCATGGGGTGTGGGATGTCGCCGACATTGACTTCCACTTTTTCACCTTTTTTTTCTACTACTGGGACGTGTTTTTCCAGACCAACGTCTTCTGTTTTTTCTGTGAGCAATTTCATTGGTTGCCCGCAGCATACAAGTTGTCCTACTCCAATGTGAATGACTTCGACGATGTTGCCGCAGATGTTGCACTTATAGATCTGTCTCAGCTCAGTCATTCCAGTATTTCCTCCACTTCTTCTTTACCATGTTCTAACTCTTCAACTTGCTGATTGTCTTCCCTCAGCAGTAGGGTTTGGAACTCTCCCACATGCGTCTTCTCTTCTTTAGCCACGTCCAACAGAATCTTCTTGATGTTTTCATTTTCTGTTGCAGCCGCCAACTGTTCATAGAGACTTATTGCATCCAACTCAGCTATCACAGCCACTCTAAGTATTTCACGGTCAAGATGCTTCTTCGAAATTTTCTCCAATTTTATAGGTGTCTGGGATAACATCTTTCTCAAATCACCTTTTTGACATCTACATTCGTAACCATCTATTATCTCTTTTGTTAAACAGAAAAGTAAGCCTCAAACCTAGCGAGGTACCATAGATTATTCGCGCTGTAAGTCCTGCATCCCTTTTTTCAACATTCACTGAAGCATGAAGCTGAATATGGTAATGTGGAGTCCACGTTGTTCAGTTCGTGCGTGTAGAGAGTAAACTTGTCAACTTTTCCTTGTTTACTCTTCCACGGTTATTGCTTCTGTGGGGCATGAGGTTACACATGCCATGCATTGGATGCATTCTTCTTTGTGGACTGGAACCGATTTTTTACTGTCTGGATATTCTGGTAGGTCTTGCATTTCGAAAACTTCAACGGGACATACGCTAACGCATATCTCATCTCCGTTGCATTTATTCCAGTCGACCTTAACATCTGGCATTTTTTCTAATCTCCATCATCTTTTTTGTTTTATCCTCCAGGTGCTCCGTGGAAGGGAGCATTTTTCCAGAGAATATCCCACCAGTCTTCCTCTGTTATGGTTTCTCCTCGAACTAGAATCTCCAGAACCTTTTTCAAAAGTTCATGATGTCTCTTCTCGTCCATCAGAATGGCATTCAGGAGAAGCTTAATCTTCTTGTCTTCAATGCTGGGCAGTTTCTTGCTGATTTTCCGGATCAGTTTTGCCTCTAATTGTATGTGTTTTTCCACAAGTTCAGTTTGTTTGTCAAGATTCTTCTGTGTAAGAGCTTGCTGGACGGTTGTTAACAAGCCAATGGCTGAGGAATACATCTCCGCGTGCTTCATAGAATCCAAGGAAATTCCTTTCAGGACTCCTCTGACAGCTGGATTTCCGATTTCATCCAAGGATCTATTCAATGAGTCAACAATTTGATTTTCAGTCTTTATTTGCTCCTTGAGAAAACCTATCAATTCATCTTTTACACTCAATAAATCTCCTCCTTTGAGAAGGTATGCTAGACTTTAGGAATAAGTCTTTCTGCAATGTCTCTCCCTAGCTTCCTGCACTTTTCAAGTCCAGTTTGATCAGGTGTGTACTTGATTAGAAGCGGAGGTTCAATCACGTCCATGCTAAACTTGTTTTTCATGATTTCAAGAACTAACCGTGGTGCTTCACCACTCCATCCGTAAGAACCAAAAGCTGCTCCAATCTTATCTTTTAAGTTAATGCTCTTAATAGCAGCTTCCTCAAAGATTTTCTTTATGTCAACAGTCATGTCATGATGATAGGTTGGAATTCCAACTGCTATGGCAGCAAAATCAGCCAGTTCCTCAGGCGTCGCATAATACTTCATTTCTGCTTCGATGCTTTGGATGGCTCTAGCTCCTTCCGTCACTGCTTCAGCCATCTTCTGAGTGTTTCCTGTTCTACTATAATAGAGGATAAGGATTTTCACTCTATGAAACCTCCATACACTATCTTATGCTTGAGTCTCGGTAGATGTTGTTGGGGGCGTGAATACGCGTGTTGCTAGTTCTTTGTCAATCATGAATAATCCATTGCCTTCTTTGCCAGCAAGCTTCAGTTTCGCGATAATGTCATTGTCGTTGGCTTCTTCTTCGATCTGTTCGGTAACAAACCATTGAAGGAATATCTTTGTGGCATGGTCGTTCTTTTCAATTGCAAGGTTAACCAGATCGTTGATGCACTTTGTAACGAACTTCTCGTGCTTCAAGGTCTTCTCGAACATTTCTAAAGGCGAACCGAATTCCGTCGGCGGCTGTTCAATAGTTATAAGCTTAACTTGTCCTCCTTGATTGTTGATGTAATCGTAGATTTTCATGGCATGAGTCATCTCTTCTTGATACTGAACCATGAACCAGTTGGCAATCCCCTTCAATCCTTTATTTGTACTGTACGCAGACATTGATAAATACAGATATGCAGAATAAATCTCCCTGTTGACTTGTTTATTTAGAGCATCCTCCATTTTCTCACTTAACACATGGTCACCTCCTCCTCAATCTATTAAGTTGTGTTTTTTGTGCCTATTTAAAATGTCGTCAGCTAGTCTGTCTAGTGCCTTGAAATCATCTTCCGTCGGATAACCTTTTATAACAACTGGTTCAAGCAACTCGACTTTCAAGGTAGACAGCATTTCCTTGATTTGCTCAACCATTCTGCTACCCCAGCCATAAGATCCGATTATTGATGCAAACTTCAGTTTCGGTCTTAAAGCGTTTGCAAGATAAGCTGCATAAACAACATTTGGATGCGGTCCAACTAGGACTGTAGGGGAACCTATTACGATTGTGGCAGCATCCACTAACGCTGTTGCTAATTTTCCAATATCTGTTCTGGCTAAGTCAAACTGCTTCACGGTTATGCCTCTTTCAACTAGAGCACCAACAAAGTGTTCAGCCATCTTTCTCGTGCTACCGTGCATTGAAATGTATGGCAATACAACGGTGTTTTTAGGTGGGGCGTACACCCAGTCTCTGTATGCTTCAAGTATAAACTCGGGTTTATCATGAATGGGGCCGTGGCTCGGCGCTATCGCTTCTATCTGCAAACCATTTACTTTTTCTAAATTTTTCTGAATCGTTTTCCTAAATGGCATCATGATTTCTGCATAATATCTTTTGGATGCTTCGTAGACTGTTGCTTCATCTGTTACCTGCAAATCAGAAGTTGCAAAATGGGAACCGAACAGATCGCAGGTGAAGAGTATTTTGTCTTCTCTTAAGTATGTGAGCATTGTCTCTGGCCAATGAATCCAAGGAGCATGGATAAACTCTAAGGTTTTATCTCCCAATGATAGGGTTTCCCTGTCTTCCACTGTCATAATTTTGCTTTCCGGAATTAGAAGTAATTCCATGAGTAGATTTTTGCATTTGGGAGTTGCGACAACCGTGGCATTTGGATATACCTTCAGTATTTGAGGTAATGCGCCTGAATGGTCTTGTTCCGCGTGATTTGCAATAACATAATCTATGTTTTCAACATTCAGCTGACGTAGGTTGTCTATCAGCACACCCGCCATAGTTGGGTCAACAGTATCTATCAAAACCGTTTTTTCACTACCCGTGACTATGTAAGCATTATAACTTGTTCCATCAGGAAGCGGAATGAGTTCATCGAAAAGTCGTCTATCCCAATCGACAGCTCCAATCCAGTGAACATTTGCTTTTATTTCTCTCGGTTTCATTTTATTCTACCTTTTCAAACTGATCTTTTGTTGCCCCGCAAATTGGACAGACCCAGTCATCCGGCAGTTCTTCAAACGGAGTTCGTGGTTTTATTCCAGATTCCGGGTCTCCTTTTTCCGGGTCATATATGTACCCGCAAATAGTGCATCTATATTTGGTCATTTTATCGCCTCCTTCCTTTTTTATGTAAGTTGGAGCTGCCTTTGGGGTCACACCTCTCTTTACTTTATGGTAGTAAGCATAGGTCATGGGTTCATCCTCAGTGAGAATTTCAGCATCAACAACTTTGCCAATGAAAATCGTGTGTGTGCCTCCATCAACCTCTTTGATTACTTCAGCCTCGATATATGCAATCGCATGATCTAAAACTATTGGGACGCCGATTCTACCAACTTTGTAATTTACTCCTTTGAATTTGTCTACGTCTCTCCCACATTTGAAACCGAAACGACCTATAAACTCTAATGGTGTATTCTTCGAAAGAACCGAAACAGCAAAAACGCTGCTTTCTTGAATGAACTCATGTGTGAAGTTCTGTTTATTAATACACACAGCTATTGTGGCAGGTTCAGATGTTACTTGGAATACCGTATTGGCGATCTGACCGTTACAATTATCTTTCTTGCCGGAAGCTACGACATACAAACCGTAACTTATCTTATGCAATGCTTTATAATTCATTTTTTCATCTACACTCTTTCAATATATTTCTCTTTTATATGCGTAGCTTTGTTTAACATTTTTTTCATTTTACCTGACATCTTTTTTAGCCATATAACCTCTTTTCAGAACACAATCTTTTTATATAGGTCGTATTTATATAGATTTCGTAACGAAATAGGAAGAAAGATGAATAAATCATCCGAAAATAGGATGATAAGATTATGAATGATGTTAATGCATTAGATATAAAAATCCTCAAGTTCCTTGAAGAAGATGGAAGAATTCCATATACTAAAGTAGCTAGAAAACTTAAGTTGAACGAGTCTACAATTAGAAAAAGAGTGTTGAGGCTTCAAGAAAAGCGTGTGATAAAAAAGTTCTCTGTTGACTTGGATCCATCAAAAATAGGCTTTAACACTGTTGCGATCGTAGGAGTAGATGTGGAACCGGTAAGGCTGATAGAAGCTGCACAGAAGATTTCTGAAATCCCAGAGACTAGATACGTAGCTACTTCAACTGGAGATCATATGATTATGACAGAAATTTGGGCAAAGGATGGAAGAGAACTCACAAAGCTAATCTCCAGTCGAATAGGAAAGATAGAAGGTATAAAGAAGATTTGCCCAGCAATCATACTTGAGAAACTGAAAGGTTAATGGAAGGTTAAAAATATGCAAACTGAATCTCTTCCGGTTGAACTGAAATATTGGCCGACAAAAAGGTACATGGACGTATACAGAAAGTCCATGGATGATATCGAAGAGTTTTGGGGGAAAGAAGCAAGAAGACTTGAATGGTTCAGAACATGGGATAAAGTCCTCGATTGGGATCCTCCCTTTGCAAAATGGTTCCCTGGTGGAATGCTAAATGCCTCCTATCTATGTGTTGATAGACACTTGAAAACGTGGAGAAGAAACAAAGTAGCCATATACTGGGAAGGTGAAAAAGGTGAACAAAGAACACTGAGTTATTCGCAGCTTTTCAGAGAAGTGAATCGTCTTGCGTCCGCACTCCAGAAATTAGGTGTCAAGGACGGAGACTGCATAGCCATCTATTTACCAATGATACCCGAATTAGCTATTGCAATGTTGGCAACAGCGAGAATAGGTGCAATACACACTGTCGTCTTTTCAGGGTTCAGCTCATTAGCTCTAGCAGACCGAATAAATGACACGGAAGCAAAAGTGCTCATCACAGCAGACGGCGGACTCAGAAGAGGGAAGATCATACCCTTGAAAAAAATAGCTGATGAAGCCGTAGAACAAGTGACTTCAGTAGAGAAAGTGATAGTTGTAAAGAGGACAAACCAAGAAGTCAAAATGAAGGAAGGAGTGGACATATGGTACCATGAAATCACAGAGAGTGCAGACATCACTGTTCCTCCATTACCAGTCGAAAGCACCCATCCACTCTATATCCTCTATACCTCAGGTACAACAGGCAAACCAAAAGGCATAGTCCACAGCACAGGAGGTTATCTGACCTACATCAATTGTATATATAAATGGGTCTTTGACATACAAGAAGAAAGCGTTTACTGGTGTACTGCAGATGTCGGATGGGTAACAGGACACAGTTCAATTGTTTATGCACCATTAATGCATGGAGCATCCATAGTTATCTATGAAGGAGCACCCGACTATCCAAACCCAGATAGATGGTGGGAATTAATCGAGAAATATAACGTAACAATTTTCTATACATCACCAACAGCCATACGCATGTTCATGAGATATGGCGAGAAATGGATCAAAAAACACGATTTAGGCAGCCTAACAATACTAGGCACTGTAGGAGAACCGATAAACCCAGAAGCATGGATGTGGTATTTCAAGAACATAGGCAGAGAACGCTGCCCTATAGTGGACACTTGGTGGCAGACAGAGACAGGAGGCGTGATGATTTCACCAGCCCCCGGCATAGGATTAGTTCCACTTAAACCTGGATCAGCAACATTCCCATTACCTGGCATAGACGCCGACGTAGTAGACGACAAAGGCCGCCCTGTATCTCCGGGTATAAGAGGTTATATCATAATAAGGAAGCCCTGGCCTGGTATGCTGATGACATTATACAAGGATCCTGAGCGTTACAAGCAGACCTATTGGTCTAGATTCCCAAATGTTTACTATGCTGGAGACTATTGCATGAAGGACAAGGATGGATATTTCTGGCTTCTAGGCAGAGCAGACGAAGTTCTAAAGATAGCAGGTCACAGAATGGGCACGATGGAATTGGAAAGCGCAATGGTATCTCACAACGCAGTAGCAGAAGCAGCAGTAACCAGCAAACCTCATGAAATCAAAGGCGAAGCAATCGTAGTCTTCACCATTCTAAGACATGGTTACAGCCCAAGCGAGACTCTTAAGAAGGAGCTGAAGGCACATTTAAGAAAAGCAGTCGGTCCCGTAGCAACACCTGAAGAAATATACTTCGTTTCAAAACTTCCGAAGACAAGAAGCGGCAAAATCATGAGAAGAGTCTTAAAAGCGCTGGTCTCAGAGAAACCGATAGGTGACACTACAACACTAGAAGACAAAGCTTCAGTAGAGGAAGCAAAACGTGCATACAGAGAAATCAAGGAAATGATGACTCAATAACTCACTTTTCCTCTTTCGCGCACGTAAACTGTGAATGGTAGCCTTGGGGAAACCATCGTGTAGACTAGCATTTATACAGGCCCTCTTTTTGTTATATCTTTGGGTTTGATTTGTATCGTTGAAAGAGTTGAGATATCTCCCGCATCTTCATGTTTTTCAACAAACACAGAATAGACCACGTGACGTGTATCGAACTCTAGAGATAGAATCTTCCTATTTTGAACGGGACCAAATTTTTAAGATGATAATCTATCATTATCTATGAAGATGTCAAATAATACTCGTGAGGAGATGCTTGTTTGGGTCGGGTTTGCTGTAAGTTTTGCTATCGCCTTTTTTGTAATAATCTTAGGTCGAGAGCAATTGATGATGGATCAAGTATGGGCTATCTGGACCATCGCCATGTCCACTGGATTCATTAGCCATGGGATTTGGCACCGTGAAAGAATCATGACTTTTGGCGGCATCTTAAGCATAGTAGTGACGCTATTTAGCCTAGTATTTGCGGCACTGTTGTTCCCGATGGGATGGGTTGTCTTAGGATGCGTAGTGGCTATTTCAGGTTTCTTGAGTCACTCGAGATTTCAGAGCCTTATTGGTGTTTACATTACGTTGGGCGGCGTCATTACGCTTTTTTCAGTTTGTGTTACAGGGAGTGCTCTTTCGGCATTATTGGTTTGGATGGTGTTAAGCGGTCTCATATTTATCACGGTCGCTATGGAAACTAAGAATCCTGTCGTGCATTTTATGGGTGCTTGTTGGATCTTGGTTTCTGTGACTAGTTACATCTTCTATTCTGAGCTCATGTTGTCACTTCTCTTAGTAACATTTATCGCTGGGACTAGTGCGAATTTCCTCTACCTCTATAGACTTCTTGGAAGAACACCCAAGATCGCAGAGATTTTTTCATTTGCCACCCGCGCTCTTTCTCTGCACGGCCTGAAGAAGCCAATAGACCAGTATAGAGTTCTAGCCCTTCTCATTAGAGGAAACATCGGAGCTGAAGACGTTATTCACGATGTTATAACCCGTCTGCAGCCCAGATGTGCACCTATGCTATTGCTCGGTCCCACCGCCCCAATGCAATTGCGAATTTCTGATAATGTGAAGGTTGCCTGGATAACCACAGTCTCGGAAGTATCGGCTCAAAAGTTTACAACTCTGTCCCCAGAAGACCCTTCGAGCGTAAGTATTTTCCTCAATAAATCCTTGGAAACTTTGCCGAGTGAGGTGAAACCTGTCATCCTCGGTGATTTCTTGGACAACATGATCCCTCACATGAATGAGAGCACATTTTACAAGTTCTACTCTGACTTAGCCTCAACTGCGAGAACGTTGAACTATACAATTGTTTTCATCGTGAAAGCTGACATCCACAGTGAAGTGGAAATCAATGTTGTGAAACGTTTTGCCGACGTAATTATCGAGAACAGAGAGCGAGAAGACAAAGGCAAACTTGTCAGAGAAGTCAGAGTAAGCAATCTAGTGGATAACATACATACAGACTGGGAGAAATATTAGTTGTTCATCCCAGTTTGATGATCATACATTAAAATCTACTACGTGAAACTGCTTTCTTCTCCGTCTCGACAATCGCGCGCGCTAACTTTCAACATTCATTCCTTCTGATATTTGTTCTCGGAACAAAAAAGCGATTTGTCAACCCATAAAACTATTTCTTTCTTGTGATTCGTGGGCTCGCAACCAAGGATTTAAACCTAATTTATACAATTTGGTGGGTGCGCATATGTACTTCACAGTTTATTAGAACTTGCGGAAGATAGTTCTAGATAGCCTAATTTCTGTCGGTACTATCTTATTGTTTCTTCAGGGAATGGTTGTGATTATCTTCTCTTTGCTCAGATATCTGGATAAGTAGGTTGTGAGAGATAACAGAAGCATAGAACCAATCAGACAAACTACAACTTCAGACCATGAGACAACAACATTCATGTTTCCCTGAATGAGACCACTAAAAATAGAAGGATACATAAAGGGAAATAATACCAGAATGATCAAATAGGTTATGATTTTGTTTTCACGCATCCCAAGCAAAAACTGACAGAGACCTATAAAACTTATGGCGGAGGCAATAAAAACTGGAACTACGCCTAAGATGTGGGTGAGAATGGCTAGAGAAGGAAGCAGGAGGGAACGCATCATAATGTTTGCAATTATTGTTACCAGTGTAACACCTAAAAGGGAAAAAAAATAAGCTGGAATGGTTGCTCCCAACACTTTCCCAAACCATATAGACTTCAAACTCGGTGGAGTGCAAAGTATAGTCTCTATGGTTTTTTCTCGCTTCTCTCGCAAGAAAACTTGTGCAGAAAACATAGAACCAACAAAAACCCCTACCAGCAGTGCAACCGAGAAAACTGTGTTATTGAAAGAAAAAACTTGTCCACTGAGTAATACGTTAAGTACTCCAAACATACCTCCAATCCACAAACCTCCAAAAAGCAGCCCTTTGTTTCTAAAGATGTTTCTTATTTCCTTCCGTGCAACAACCAGTGTCATGTTCATAGAGCTCATATTCTTTTCTCCGATTGTCTTACAATGTTCAGGTAGATATCTTCTAGAGACTCCCTGGCTTTTTTTACCTCTTCCACCCTTATGCCCTCTTTTATCAGTGCACCTAGAATCGTTGAGGTCTTCTCATCTTTTACAGTAGCAGTAATACTTAGTCCGTCTCGTTCACACTCGAAAACGTAATCCAATGAATTTAAGAGATCTAATGCCTTCTCAGCCTCTTTGTCATTGTCAAGAGCAATTTCAATAGCAGGCTTGCTGAACTTTCTCCTCAAATTCTCAACGGTGTCATATGTCTTTATTTTGCCCCTTTGAAGTATCGCTATTTTCGAGCATACTCTCTGCACTTCATCTAAATCGTGGGAGTTCAGGAATATGGTTACACCCTTCTCTCTTGCTAGACGAAGTATGAGATCTCTGACAAGCTTCTGAGCTTCTGGATCCAAGCCAGCTGACGGCTCATCATAGAAGAGAACGTCAGGTTCATGAATCATTGATCTTGCTAAGGCTAGTCTCCGCTTCATCCCCTTAGAGAATACGCCAACTCTGTCATTCTGTCTATCAGAAAGTCCTACGAAGTTGAGAAGATTCTTGATTTTTTCCTCTATATCAGAAACGGAGTAAAGCTGGGCATAGTAATCCAAGTTTTCATAAGGTGACAAGCGCTCATATAATCCATCGCTTTCCAAAAGAACTCCAACTCTCCTTCTGAGATCATCACTGTCGCCTAGCTCTTTTCCAAAAACCAACGCTCTCCCTGATGTTGGCTTAAGAAGTCCAAGAATTATTCTCATTGTGGTTGTCTTTCCAGCCCCGTTTGGGCCGAGATATCCAAAGATTTCGCCTTCCTTCACTTGCAGGGTAATTCCTCTAAGTACAGTTTTTCCATTGAACTTTTTTGTTAGATCTTGGACCTCAATCATTCATTCATCCTACTCCCTTTCCTTCAATCGATTGAAGGCTTTGATCATAGACAAAAATATCTTCAATAGTGGCCTCAAAATGTCTTGCTATTTTGAATGCAAGTTCTAAAGAAGGATTGTACTTTCCTTTTTCTATGGCTATAATCGTCTGCCTGGTAACTCCTATCTCTCTTGCAAGGTCTTCCTGCGTCAGATTGTGTATAGCCCTGTAAACCTTGAGCTTAGTCTTCATCTATCGCTAACCTCCGTATTTCCTGCGGTAGTAACCCCTGAAAATCAGATGCAATATCAATAGGACACAAGCTGAGTAGACAAGAGTGAAGCCGTACTGTGAAAAATCAGCGTGGCCACTTCTGCTCAGTGCTATTAGAACGACACCTAACGATGCAGCAAGAACGGCAAAAACCTGTACTGTCCTTGCTGATGCTTTTTCATGTATCAGGTGGATTCGCTCATCTTCAATAACCTCTTCACTTCTGCTTCTGAGGAGATGCAAAGCGACAGACCCCACAACAAACGCGACCACAAGTAAAACTGTGTTTCCAATTGAAACGGACCAGCCGATCATGGCTCCCACAACTAGAAAAATTATTGTTCTACACCATGTTAGCTCTTTTCTGTTCATAATTGTGCCTCATGTAAATTATACATTACATAATGTAATATAAACATTACTATTTGTAATCTATATTTTACATTTGCATTGCGAAGAAACTATAGCGCGCGCCAGTTTTTCTTCTTCACAAGTCATAAATGTGATGGTTTGTAGAGGAAGGGTGAGGCGGCGAAGATATGAAATGTCCGAAATGTGGCAACTATCTAAAGCAAGACGATATAGAGGATGTGCATTTTCGCGGAAAGATTGGCAAACACTTTGCTTATGTTTGCAAGAAGTGCGAGACTATCATTGGATTCGGTGCATATGCTAAAACCTAACTGACGAAAGCACGCACTCGTACCATCGGTATAAGGCTGGCGCGCGCTTTCATAAACCCATGGGAAAGAAAGCAGATTCAAATCCAAGAGTTACACCATGTCCTAAAGAAAGCCATTGTGAAGGAGCTGCAAAACCCCGCGCGCAAAAACGGCATAAATTCGCATCTAGATAATAGTAGCCCGGGGGAGATTCGAACTCCCGTCAGCGGGTCCAAAGCCCACTATGCTTGTCCACTACACCACCGGGCTTCTCAACTTGACCTTTGAATTAGCTTTTTAATAAGTGGTTTTTGATTAAAATCTTCCTATCTTTACGTGTTTCAATCATAATTTTCATGGTTTTTTCTGTTGTGTCGGTTGCGATAGACTTGTCAATTTTGTTTGAGTTCAGAAAGCTTAGGATGTTCTCATAATTCTTTGGGTTTTTAGCTTCCAAGTTTTCCAGGGATCGTATTAGAGTTGTATAATCTATTTTGATTTTGTTAATTGAGGATTTCAGCCAAGCGTAGTTTTCAATCATGTCAACGAATATGTTGTTCAAGTAATGTGTTGCTTCTATGGCTTTTCCAGAATTGATCATAGATTTCGTGCGTATTATTGTGCCTTGTAGGAAAGCTGGATTTAGATAGTACTTCAGTTTTTTCTTGACGGTGAAATGAGAAGACTCGAAGGCTTCAGGATTCTGATTGATTGACAGGTTTATTTCGTCCCAGATTGTTTTAAAGAGTTTCAGCTTGCTCTCAACGTTTGAATTATCTGCCGTATTCAAGCTAGTTATCTTTAAGTATTCGTTAAATAGATTCTGCATTTCCAGTTTTGCTGTTGCTTCCTCTAGTTTCTGGATGAATCGACTGTTTGAAAATGGTTTCAAGGCAATTTCCATCAAGATTCTCAAGATGTATTCAAGAGCTAATATAGCGAAGAGGTGTGCACTTTGAAAGTCTTCCCTTGATAAGGCTGAAGTTGCACGGCTTAAGTATATGTCAGATTCTATGACATGCGCTTCTGTTCTGATGTCAACTCTTTCAGGTGAACTGTAGGATTTAGCTGTCAGAAGCTTTGTGTTGGTCAATGACCAGTCCCTGTCGTAGAGAATTTGCATCTCATATATTTTCTGGTCTATTTCTAGTGGCGTTCGACTGTGAATCCACTGTTTTGGAATGTGATCTAAATCTATGAGCAAACCGTTGATTTCCATTCTTTCCACAAATTCATGGTTGAAGTTGCCTTTGTCGAGAATTAGCAAGTCAATATCGCTTGATTCTGTAGCATCTCCTCGACTCCAGCTTCCAAATAGACCTACACCATAAATATTGTCTTGGATTTTCATCTCTTTAACAATTTTCTCTAAGGTTCTGCGTATTTTTTCTGGAAGTTTCATCATATTGACACTTTCCCTTTGATTACTAATGAGGTATAAGTATTCAAGATTTGTGAAACTGATCTTCTTGGCTAAACCGCGTGTGCGTATCACTGAACCGTAAACTTTATATATTAAAACATTTCATTTTGATAGACACGCGGGGCTGAATGTACTATTTTCTGATTCCGAATTCCTGATGAGGAACATGAAAAGGTGACAGTTCTCCACAATACATCAATTGAGGAAGAAAAATGGCTAAAAAAGAAAGCAAAGGTCATCAACGCCTAGTTGACATGTGCCCAGAATGCGGTAGCGGCAACCTTATTCACGATTATGATACTGGTGAAACTATTTGTGGAGATTGCGGGCTCGTTATACGTGAGCAAATGATGGATAAAGGTCCTGAATGGCGTGCCTTCACTCAAGAGGAGAAAGCCTCAAGAAGCCGTGTGGGCGTGCCAACATCTTATTCCGTCCACGACAAGGGCTTGTCAACAGCTATAAGCCAAATTGACCGTGACGCATTTGGAAGAAAGCTGCCCCTCCGTACACGTCTGCAAATGTGGCGATTAAGGAAATGGCAGATACGCTCAAGAGTACACTCTTCAGTTGATAGAAACCTTGCTCAGGCCATGGCTGAACTTGACCGCCTCTCAGACAAAGTCTATATTCCAGCACCAACTAAGGAGAAAGCCGCAGTCATTTATCGCAAAGCTTTAGACAAAGGTTTAGTACGTGGCAGATCCATCGCCGCTATTGCTGCCGCTTCGCTTTATGCTGCCTGCCGTAGGACTAAAACTGCAAGGACCCTGCGAGAGATTGCAGAAACAAGCTTGGTTGAAAAGAAGGATGTTGCTCGCTGCTATAGGCTCTTACTTCGTGAACTGGACATCCAGATGCCTATAGCTGACCCACTTACATATGTTTCAAAGATCGCTGAAACCACGGGAATTTCCGGCAAAACTCAAGGAATTGCCATACAAATTCTTCGGAAAGCCAAAATGAGTAGAGCGGCTGCAGGTAAGGACCCTATGGGTTTGGCTGCTGCAGCTTTATACATCGCTTGTTTGCAGAATGATGAGAAGAAGACGCAGAAGGACATCGCTGAAGCAGCAGGAGTGACCGAAGTTACAGTGAGAAACCGATACAAAACTCTGAAAAAACAATTGCACTTAGAGATTCCAGATTAGCAAAATCAACTTTTTTTCTCTTCTTTTTCAAGTTCCAGAATTACTGGGCCAGTGTATCCGCAGCTTTCGCAAATATATTTTTTAGGAGTCAGCCAATAACTCAGACTGCTATACAAGTGGATTTTTGGGCTTCGACATCTCGGACAATATTTTTTGGTTGGTCCTCGATGACTCAGAGTCCTAAACACTTCCTTTATGTTCTGCAACAGCTCCATTTAGACGTCACTTCGAGAAGCAATTATTGGAGTTCAATATTTTCCCCGGGATAGCCCAGCTTTATTAAGTATTGCCTAACTTTTTCACGATGATCTCCTTGAAGCAGAACCTGACCGTTTTTTGCTGTTCCTCCACACGCGCAAAAGTTTTTCAGCTTTTGAGCTAGGCTTGCCAAATCTGTCTCTTTATCATTCAGACCATCAATGATTGTTGATGCTCTCCCCCATTTTCTTGTTTCCAATCTTACACGGATTCTTTGTTGTTCCTTTCCGATTTCGCCGCAAACGCATAAGTCTTTAGGAAGCCCACATATTGGACAAATGTCAGCCATGATACTCAGACTTTACAATCAATAAGGCAGTATATAAAATTTTCAAATCTATCCTCCATATTTTGAGATTACTATGTGTCCTAAGATTAATTGACCCTAGGAAAACTTTAATGGAATCTTTCTCCTTTCTATCTTTCATGAAAATCTTGGTTCTGGGCTGTGGGCACATAGGTTCAATTGCAGCAGAAGACTTTGCTGAAAACATGAAATCAATTAGGGTTGTTGTCGCTGACAAAAATGAAGTAAGATCTAAGGAGGTTGCTGACGGAATTAGAGAAGCCAATGTTTCATGGATTCAACTGGACGCAGAATACAATGAATTAATTGACGTTCTGGAAGATTATGACTTGGTTGTTGGGTTTTTACCTGGAAAACTTGGTTACCGTCTATCTGAAGCATGCATTAATGTAGGAAAAGATTTAGTAGACGTCTCATACATGTCTGAGAATCCTCTGGCATTGAATGAAAAAGCTGTCGAAGCGGGTGTGACAATTGTTCCGGACTGTGGTTTAGCGCCTGGTATTAGCAACGTTCTTGTTGGACATGCCGCAGAAAAACTGGATGATGTTGAGACTGTGCACATAATGGTCGGTGGTATTCCTGAAGAACGGGTTCCACCTTTAGACTATGTTATTACTTGGTCTCCTGAAAACCTTATTGATGAATACATGAGAAAGGCGAAGATAGTTAAAGATGGTAGACTAGTTGAGGTAGAAGCCTTAAGTGGACTGGAAGAAGTTGAGTTTCCAAAAGTGGGGATGCTTGAAGCCTTCTACACTGACGGTCTTAGAACATTGCTACATACGATTAAGAATGTGAAAGATATGTGGGAGAAAACGCTCAGATATCCAGGGCATGCAGAGAGGATAAAACTTCTGAAGGCTTTAGGTTTCTTTGATGAAGAACGACTTAGCGTTGATGATGTAACAATATCTCCAAGAAAGCTTGCGGTCAAACTTTTTGTGCGAAAACTCCAAAGACCTGAAATCAGGGATATTGTCGCGATGAAGGTTGAGGTTTCAGGCATCAAAAACAACAAGCATGTGCATTATATCTATCATTTGCTGGATCGATATGACAAGGAAAAGGGAGTAACTGCGATGGCAAGAACTACAGCTTACCCTGCATCAATCATTGCGCAGTTCATGCTTAAGAAAATCGTGAAGGAAAAAGGTGTTGTTCAACTCGAAAGATTAGGTATGTATGACGAGTTTTTTTCAGCATTTTTAAAAGAGTTGAAGAAGCGGGGAATAACGATAACAGAAGAGCTAATCTCAGACTGAATTAGGTTACTATGCCCATTCGATGCAGTTCTTCACGGAGGCTGTGCTTGATTTGTTTGAGGCTTTGCCTTTTCTCCACGTATTCATCTCCACCTATTTTCCCAACTTTGAAGTCTTCATCCAATTGATGCAGTTCACTTTCTATTTCTGTTAATCTTGCTCTCATTTGGTCAACGTAGGATACAGCTTTCTCTTCTACGATAGCCTCTGTTGGTGTCAAAGCCATTTTTATGATTCCGTCTTCAATTCGCAGTATTCTGTCGGCTGCTCTGGCAACATTAGGGTCATGCGTCACCATGATTATTGTTTTGCCGAATTCTTTGTTCACCTTCACGAGATAGTCTACAATTATCTTGGCGTTCACTGTATCTAATTCTCCTGTCGGCTCATCAGCTAAGAGTACTGGAGCATCGTTTGCCATGGCGTTTGCTATAGCCACGCGCTGTTGTTCTCCTCCGCTTAGTTCTTCTGGTTTATGATGGACTCGATCTGTCAAGCCAATGATTTGGAAGAGTTCTTCTACGCGTTTCTTCCTCTTTTTTCTGGGGATGCCTAAAGCTATCATGGAAAGTTCGGTATTCTCAGCTGCTGTAAGAGTTGGAATCAGGTTTAGCGTTTGGAATATATGGCCAACTGATTTTCTGCGGTGGTCAACGAGTTGGGTTGTTGATAAGGCTGTTACTTCTGTATTTCCAACTTGGACGAAGCCTCCTGTTGCTTGATCCAATCCTCCAATGATATTAAGCAAGGTGGTCTTTCCACTTCCGCTGGGACCTATAATTGATATTAGTTCACCAGCCTTGACAAACATGTCTAATCCTCTCAAAGCTTGGACCTCAACCTTGCCTAGGCGATAGACTTTAATCAAGTCCTTGACCTTTACATCTAATCCTTTCATCTTAGTCGAATCATCCTTTCAAGTTGTGTCACATATTTTCTTGACATGATTATTATTGGCAGGATTGTTGAGATGAAAATGAGAGTTATGCATAGGGTGAGCATAAGTGTCGTGTCCAAGGGAAAGACGAGGCGACGCTGGACAAGAGTTAAAGCGAAGGCGTTGGCTGCGGACATGTTTCCATAAACAACGATCAACCCAACAACTAAGCCTAAGACTATGGAGAATATTACAAGGGCTAGATTTTCTGTAAGAAACATGATGACTAACTGCTTATAAGATAAGCCCTTAACACTCATGATGGTGGCTTCACGACTTCTCTCTTTCATACTGACAGTGCTTACCAATGCTGTTCCAACAGAGGCTGCTAAGACCGCAAAAATAATGCCTAACCTTTGAACATCCAATATGCCCATGGAAACTATATCTGTTTGCGCCTCTTCCCACTCTTCAGCAAAGGATTCGACATAACCTATGTTTAAACCGAGACTACGAATGTTTTCTGCGATGTTTTTTCCGTTCGCTGCATCATTGAGTTTCAATAGTATACGAGTGCTTACTCTTTCATAAGTACTCATGTAATTTCTAACTTTTTCATAGAATTCCTTGGATACAAACGACCAATAATACGTGAATACTGACTGACCTATTACTGTTTGCTGTTGTTCTACTGGTTCTGGACCGAAAAATCCGATAACCTCAAGAATTTCCGTATTGTTACCGAAGTTCAATGCAATATCACCGCCTATTTCAAGACTAAGAAGCTTAGCAACCCTTCGTTCCAAAATAATTGTGTCCTCATCTACCGATAGGTGGTTAAAGGCCGTTGCAACATCTTTTCCGCTGAACCATCCATCTTCATAGTAGGCTGTCTCAAGCCATGACTGTGGCTGAACAACCTTCACTATAATGCTGGTACTCGATGGAAGGCTTGCTGAAAATGAATACTCTATTGTTACGTTTTGAACATACTTGGAAATATTTGCCATTACAGTGTCGACGACATGTGAGACTTCGTCTACAAATTCAACATTAATAGCTACGTCTGCTCCAATATTACAATATATCTGTCTTACAGTATAATCCTGCTCGCTGGCTAATTGTCCAGTAACTTGCACACTATATCCTACAATCAAAGCGATTAAGAAAGCTATCGCTGCTGAACGTGCGGGATTCCTCCTAACATTCTTTGTTGCCAAAACACCCAGTTCACCGAGAAACCTCGCTGCTTTGGCTGTGAGTTCCTGAAACTTCAATGAACCTTGAATGAACAGCTTCGTAAATCCCCAGAAGAAAAGCAATGGTCCAATATAATTCAATATCCCATCTATAAACATGAAGATTCCGACAAGTAACATGAGAATGAAATTTCCACTTCCTGACGCGATTCTAGTCAATTCTCCGGTCATGTTAACGCCTAGAGCGAAGACTGTTATCTTGTAGGTTCCAAGAATAAAGGCAACCCAAGGCCATCTCTTCTTGTAAGGTTTTATCTCTTCTAGAGGTAGATATTCCCTGAGCGCATCTACCGCAGGGAGTTGCGATGCTCTTTTGGCTGACCAAAACGTCGAAAGCAAAGCAATAGCGAGTCCAAAGGTTGTTGTGAAAAGAATCGTGTATGGGCTGATCATCCGCAGGTTGGATAGTGTATCTTGGCTGAATTGGGTGAACAGTGGATTCAGAAGAAAACCGAATAATACTCCAAGTAGTCCGCCAATTAATCCGATGAGTAACGTTTCAGTCAGGAATGTTCTTAAGATTTGTCCTCGCGAGAATCCTTTTGTTAATAACAATCCAATTTCGCGCCTTCTAAGGTTAAAGGAAACGTTAGAAACAGTTGTTCCCATATACCAAGCCATAAAGAATATTGGGAGAGAGACAAGGGTGAATATGAATGTAATTATGATTGATGTGAAACGGAATGAGGCTAAAGGCTGCTCCAAATTGTTCTGGACATAACCAGTTCCTAAAACTGCAAGCTCATTTTCAATCTCTCGTTCCAAGGTCTGGATGTTGTTGATTGAAGAGTCCATATCCCATGGTGTTATCAAAGCCTCTCTGTCAATGAAAATTGGAATGCTGGTATCTGCTGACGCGTCTTGAGGAGCCAGTTTTTGGAGTTCCCTTAGAATTCTCTGTAAGGTTTTCTCCCAGCTCACGATCAGAATTTCTTCTCTTCTCTTCTGAAATTCGGTCGTTCCTCTCGTAGGCCTAATTGAGGCGTAGTCGGAGAAGATTGAATATGCCTTGTCATCAAGATGAGCTAATCCTTTAACTGTGAGGTTTAAAGCGATCACAAAGATGTTTTCATTTGCTGTATATATTGAAATGTTTGCTTGAATAACATCTCCTTCAGCAAATTTTCCGGAGATAAATGACCCTTCCACGATATAGGTTTCGTTTTCTCTTACTTCATCTGGTCTATTCAACCATCCATCATAGACATTTGAATCATTAGTGATTCCAATGATTCTCACATATTCTGGCCGATCTTCACCGGGCACTTCTATTGCTGTCCAAATTTTGGAGATTATCTCAGCATTCTTGACTCCTTCAAGATTACTGATGGTTTTTTGTGCTTCTAACATCTTTGTTATGTTCACGGTGAATAGACTGGCTCTCATATCTACAGGTATCGTGCTGAGTTGTTGGTCGAGTGCTTGTTTAGCTGTTGCATTTGCTTTGATGTCTATTCCTGCAAAGAACGTGGATGCTAAGATTATACCTATCAACAATGCCAAAAAAAGTTTCCATGAACGAGACATGTGCTTGACGGCATAAACGAAAGGCATTCTGCACCATATCTTATTGTTCTGTCAAGTTTTTTAAGTCTATAGTTTAGAACATTTACGCGTACTCCTTGGACAGTGAGCTGTCATTTATTTTCTTGGATGTTTTGTGATGCAATGTTTCGTACAGATTTTTGAGTTCACTTTTATATCGAGATTAGAACATACTTGAATTGAGTGTTAATGTCTATTACCAAGATAAGGAAGAGAGATGGAAGAATTGCTGTTTTTAATTCTAATCGGATTAGGGATGCGATCCATAAAGGTTTCATCGCGGTTGAACTTGAGAATGGTAATCGCGCTGAAGCCATAACTGAAGAAGTTGTTAAACTTCTGGAGGAAACATTCGATGAACGGATTCCTTCAGTTGAAGATGTTCAAGATCTCGTTATAAAGGTTTTGAAGAGGAAAGGTTACGAAAAAGTTGCAAGAGCATATCAAGTCTACAGAGAGAAGAAAAGTGAGATACGAAGATTAAGGAAGAAGCTTGGGATAGAAGAGCCGAAGTTGACGGTTAACGCTCTGGAAGTCTTGAGGAAACGGTATCTTTTGAAGGATAAAGAGGGCAGGATTGTTGAGACGCCCGCTCAAACGTTTATGAGGGTTGCCAAAGCTGTAGGGAAGATTGACAAGAAGTATAATGTGAATCCGAAGGAAACTGCGAAAAACTTCTATGATATGATGGCGAGAGTTGAGTTTCTACCCAACTCTCCAACTCTCTTCAATGCGGGGACAGATCTCGGTCAGTTATCTGCATGTTTTGTTTTGCCTGTTGAAGATTCTTTAGACAGCATTTTCACAGCAGTGAAGAATATGGCTCTGATAGAGAAGAGTGGTGGGGGGATTGGTTTTGACTTTTCCAGGTTAAGACCGAAGGGAGATACCGTTAAGTCAACTAAAGGAGTGGCTTCTGGTCCTGTGAGTTTCATGCGCGTTTTTGATGCAGCGACAGAAGTCATAAAGGCTGGAGGAAAAAGGAGAGGCGCCATGATGGGAGTTTTGAGAGCTGATCATCCGGACATAGTTGAATTTATAACATCTAAACAGAAACCGGGTTCTCTTTCGAACTTCAATATTTCAGTAGCTGTCACTGATGCTTTCATGAAAAAGCTTGAGGAAGACGGAGAATATTGGCTGGTCAATCCGAGAAATGAAACAAGAGTAAGAAAGCTGAAGGTTGACGATGTTTGGAGTTTGATTGCAAAATCTGCTTGGAAAAGTGGAGACCCAGGAATCATTTTTATTGATGAAATTAACAGGTTTAATCCTCTTTTAAAAGTTGGGAGGATAGAGGCAACTAATCCTTGTGGTGAACAACCGTTGTTTCCTTACGAGTCCTGCAATCTGGGTTCCATAAATCTTTCTAGGATGGTTAAAAGCGGAAAAATAGACTGGGAGAAGCTGAGAGAAACTGTGAGAAACGCTGTTCATTTTCTTGACAACGTTATAGATGCGAATAGATTTCCTTTGAAAGAGATAGAGAGGATGACTAAGGCTGATAGAAAGATTGGTTTAGGCGTTATGGGTTTTGCGGATATGCTCATAAAACTTATGATTCCTTACGATTCTGAAGAGGCATTGAAGCTTGCTGAAAAGGTGATGAGGTTTGTCACGGAAGAAGCTAGGGAGAAATCTGTAGAGCTTGGTCATGAAAGGGGTTCCTTCCCGAATTTCGATAGGAGTACTTTGAAAGATAATTATCATAGTATGAGGAATGCTGCATTAACAACAATAGCGCCGACAGGCAGCATAAGCATAATAGCGGGCTGTTCCTCTGGAATTGAACCTTTATTTGCAATTTCCTTCATGAGGAAGGTTATGGAAGGAACTATGCTTTTTGAAACCAATCCGCTCTTTGAAATCATGGCGAAGGAAAATAGTTTTTACAGTGCTGAACTTCTTGAAGAGATAGCGAGGACAGGTTCAGTTCAGGGAATAAAAGAGATTCCTGAAAATGTTAAGAGAGTTTTTGCCACGGCTTTAGACATTAATCCCGAATGGCATGTTAAAATGCAAGCAGCTTTCCAGAAATACACGGACAATGCAGTTTCAAAAACCGTCAATCTTCCCAAGGATGCCACAGTTGAAGATGTTAGAAAGGTGTTCTGGCTTGCTTATAAACTCAAATGCAAGGGAATAACCATCTATCGATATGGAAGCAAGCCGGAACAGGTTCTTAACATAGGGGAGATAAAGACTGACAAGAAAAGATTTGTAGCTGTAGAATCAGAATATGCAGGGGGTTGCCCAACCAAAACCTGCCCGTTCCCCGATTAATCCATAAAGAAACAGTGAAGCGCCAATCCTTCAAATACTGATGGCGTATTTTGCTGGTATGCGCGTTCTTGACACGTTGATTTATGATGTGAAGTTTTTCTCTTGTCTGTTTACTTCGATTTTACCTTCCTTCATAACCATCTTTATCTTGTTTTTGTCTTGTAAAACTTTGATATCTTTAAGCGGGTTACCATCAACCACTATTATGTCAGCCAGTTTCCCCTTCTCTATTGTACCTATTCTATCTTCCAATGCACACGCTTTTGCACCATTTTGTGTTGCTGCAACAATCGCATCTGCAGGTTTAAAGCCGCAGTGCTTAACTAGTAACTCCAATTCCATGGCGTTTGTACCCATTTTCAACAATGGAGAACCGCAGAAGTCGGTGGCGCTTGCAATTGTCAAGCCAGCCTTATGAAGTTTCGCGATGTTCTTTTTTGTGATTTCCCAAACTTCCTTTCCCTTTGCTACCGCCCACGGTGGATATCCCGCTTTCTCTCCTTCGGTTACTATTCTCCAATTGATGGAAAGAGTTGGAACAAACACAACATCTTTCCTCTTCTTAGCCATCTCTATCACTTCGTCATCTGGATAGAAAGCATGATCGATTGTTTTTACACCTGTTATCACGCAGTTTTTCATGGCTTCTGTTCCTTGGCAGTGTGCTGTAACAAATTTTCCAACATGCCTTGCCTCCTCAACGATAACCTCCAACTCTTCCAAAGTAAATTGTGTATGCTCCGGCCTGTCAACCATAGACATTACTCCGCCACTTGCCATAATTTTTATGAAGTCAGCGCCCTCCCTAAACGCGTAACGAGCTGCCTTAATGCATTCAGACACTCCATCACACAGTAGGGACATGCCTCTTTTTGAAACACGAGCATCCACAAATTCTACAGGCATATAATGTGTGTCTCCATGACCTGCTGTTTGACTTAATGTATAACCTGCCGAAAGTATCCTTGGTCCACGCATTGTTCCTTCAGCAATAGCTTTCTTCAAATATATGCCAAACCCGCCACAGTCTTTGACCGTTGTAAATCCTGCTTCCAAAAGATCAACAACATCATAAACACTCTTTATCAAACCTAATTGCTGAGGCCTAACCAACATTTCTTCGATAAAATGGTCAGTCTTCAATCCGATCAAATGTAGATGCGAGTCGATCAGTCCCGGCATCACTGTCTTTCCAGATGCGTCAACTTCGGTTTTCTTAGCCCTCTTAACTATTTTCACTTCGTCTTCTTTGCCGACAGCTTTGATTCTTGTTCCTTCTACAATAATTATAGAGTCTTTCTTGGGCTTTGCGCCTGTACCGTCGATTAAATTTCCACCTCTTATTACAGTTATCTTCCGTTTTCCTTTTTCGCTCATTTCCTTATCCACACAAATTTAGAATAATGGGTTACAAGCGATGAATATTTATGCATTACTCCAGTGTAAGTTTACTGATTTGTTCAAGCATGTACTGACGAATCGCGTCTGGTTTAGGCAATTCAACTACGATTTCACCGTTTTTTATCAAAGGTTTAAGCATCGGTTCTGTTCTTCCGTTACAACATGAACATTTTGGTTGAGGTTCATGGAAGGGTAAGACTAGGTCTGTTAGGCATTTCTGGCATCGCCAGACTTGTTTTCTGCCACCCATCTTACCTCTTTTGGCGCATAGTCTACCATCGATTTCAACAATGTCCATAGCGAAATCTATGGTTGGAGCATTACTCACTGCTGTGCCTACTCCAAAAGCATCTGCTCCAGCCTTGATCAGTTCCTCAATATTCTGTTCGTTTAAACCTCCTGAAACAAAGATCTTCACTCGGTTGAAACCTCTTATATCAAGTTCCCACCTAACTTCACGGACTAGTTCAGCAAGATTCCCCCTTCTGGATCCTGGAGTGTCCAAACGAACCGCATACAAACGTTCTTTCAAAGCTTCAGCTGCCATGATAGCCTCCATCTTCTCATCCGAATAGGTGTCCACTAAAACGACTCTTGGAACGTCAGAAAGCATGATTTCGTCGAAAGCCTTCCAAGCCTTAACCTGATCTTCGAAGACTATTATTAGGGCATGGGGCATTGTTCCAACAGGGTCTAATCCTAAAAGCTTTGCTCCACTCAAACTTGATACTGCATCGAAGCCTCCTATATATGCGGCACGATCAATCATGGGCGATAAAGTAGGGTGCATACGACGAATTCCAAATGATATCAACGTTTTCTCTCCAGCTGCTTTCCTCACTCTTGCCGCGCGGGTTGCAATGCCTGATGCTTGACAAACTAAACCTAGTAGAGGAGTTTCATATATGCAGAATTCGCCGTATGAACCCTCTATGCGGATAACTGGTTCTCGCACACCTCGATAGTCTTCATGATAGAATACGCTTCCTTCAGGCATGGCATAAACATCCACTGGCACATCTTTGAATAGATTAGCTTCTTCTTCAATTCCGCACAGAATCCCCCAAGGCCAATTATGAGGAAGCTTGCCTGATGTAATGTCTGCAACAACTGCTGTCCTATCTAAGCCTTTGGCTTCAACAATCTTTTTCGTCCTCACAAAATAGATGTCTGTGGTTCCGCCGCTTCTTATTTCTTCATCTGAAGCATAATGAAACTGCCTCATTTGTTAAGCACCTCAAATCTGATCTATTAATAGCGAGTATGTGGATTAAAATTCTTTTACGATTCTACTGAGCGGTGACCCATACTAAGAGGTTTATGAAACCAACTTCCATTATGGCTGCAATGAAGAATACGCTATAAATGTAGGCTAGGTGTTTCATTGAGATTGCTCTACTCAATGTCTTCTCTATTGTCAAATAGATGCCGTATCCTTCAACTATTCCGACTGGAGCGCTCACTAGCAGAATTAAAGGTAAGGCTTCAACAGTTATCCCGCCGAGGAGGCTGCTTCCACGCAGAATGCTTAGGAAAACAATCATGATTGTGAAGACTGACGCGAATGTTCGTGGATGATCAAGCACAATGTTTGCATGCTTTTCTCTCTTGAAGAAACCTGCCTGTACTAGATTGACATAGAAAGTCATGCCCAACAAAATTAATGAGACTACAAGAATGTTATGCGTAAAAAGTATGCCAACAGCTAGAATCTTGTTTGAAAGAATATCGCTCAAAAATCTGAAGAAAACTGTGCTTTCCACAGAAGAAAGCGCCAGCAGAATTAGAAAAGCTATGCCTAGAACCGTCGTACGCTTTCTTTCATCAGTCAATTCAGATACCTCAACGAAATCATGAAAACAGTGAAGAGCAGGAATTGGTCGAATACGTATAGTATGGCGAAGAATAAAGCGCGCGCGAAAGTACTGAGGAAAAAACTAGGCGAAGTTCTTCAGGAATCATCTTCCACCATGAATCCTTAGCACCAACAGCTAGGCTTACAAGCAAAGATAGCTGGAGTACACTGGTTAGCATCATTTTTAGTCACATAATGGATAGCCTATCCGACGGAGAATAATAAAAACTTTGTGAACTACAGACCTATAGGGTGTTTCTCGCTTTATTCCGTCGCTAGTCCTGAGTTTCAGAGTGTCTTCTGGACTTAATGGAATGTTCATATAAACGATTTTTCAAAGCTTAAATGCAAATGTCAGATATTTTATACAGCAATATTATAAGCTTTCGCGACTATCTTGTGTTCAACACTGTAAATCGGTTCGGTCTCTAAGTATCTCGTTGACGAGTGGAATCGAATGGCGTTTTTCTGCTTCGCTCACTAACACTCCTATATTCTTAATTATTTAAAAAAGACCGGCAAACACTTAAAAGTCATGTGAAAAGGATAATTTGCAATTGACGAGAAGGTTAAGATGATGTATAATCGTCCAGCTGTGGTTGTTGTTGGAAGGACAGACTTTGGAGAGCACTACGAGAAGATGCCTGAGAAACTAATCGAAGAGGCTTGGCTCAAAGCTTCAGAGGAAGCAGGTATAGAACGGAAAGACCTAGAAGCATGCTATCTTTCCGATTATTTCCTTCCAATCACAAATAAGCTGGGGTTGGAGGAAGGATTTCTTTCAGAACTCACAGAACTGCATGTTCCTATGGGAGTGACCCGTTCCTTCAGTTCAGCTCTACTGAATGCTTGTAACGCCATCCAAGCAGGAAGATATGACCTGGTGTTGGTTGGTGGAATAGAGAAAATGACAGATAGATGGGATAAAATTCGCGATGACTTGATGCTTCTGGAAGATCCTTGGAGTTATTATGCAGGGTGCACGCCAGAAGCAAACCATGAGCTTATGCTTAGAGCCTACATCAAAAAGTATGGTATAGCTGGTGAAGCTCTTGAGAAACTGAATCTAGCTTTAGCTCACATTTCGGTTAAGAATCATTTGCATGCAACAAAAAATAAGCATGCGCAATATCGAAGAAAGATAACGGTTGATCAAGTCTTGAAAGCAAGGCAGAGTGCCCGAAAACCTTTGGGGCTTTATGATTTTGCACCAATATCTGATGGTGCAACTGCTCTTGTCCTTACAAGTGAGAAGACTGCTAAAAGATTTACAGACAAACCAGTCTATATTCTTGGCTCAGCCTCTGCAACAGATTATCTGACTTTTCCAGCAAGAGCGGACATGACACGTTTTTTGGTGACTGAAATAGCCATCAAAAACGCTGTGAAGATGGCGGGGATAAGCCTTCGGGACATACAGATTGCTGAGGTTTACGACCAATCCACAGTCATGGAGATGGTTTCCCTTGAAGATTTAGGTTTCTGCGAACGTGGAAAAGGGTGGATGGATATATTTGAGAGCTGTCAAGACTATAAAGGATATTACAGGGTTAATGGAAGAAAACTTTTCGTGAATATGAATGGTGGATTGAAGGCTGATGGTAATCCGTTAGGCGCTACAGGAGGAGCAGAAATTTTCGAGATTTTTAGGCAGTTGCAAGGTGAAGCTGGTGAACGACAAGTTGAAAGCGACAGTGAATTGAAGTATGGATGTGTGCTTGAGCTTGAGGGTTTTGGAACTAAAGGTTATGTTCATGTTTTGGGGAGAGATTGAAGTTGAGTAGTGAGCCGATAGAGCGAAGGGTGTCATATCTAGGCGATAGGCTGAGAGGAAGACGCTGCCAGATTTGTGGCAGGGAATATTTTGACATAAGAGATTACTGTGGAAACTGTGGAAGGAAAAGCTTTGGAAAAATGGCTGACACAGATCTATTTTACGACAAAGGTGAACTGGAAGTATGCACCTTCATCAACGAGCCGACAAACAAGTTTACTAAGCTGGGAAGCTACATTTATGGCATAGTCTCTTTCCACGACGAGAAGATAAGGGTTCCAGGAAGATTAACTGATTTTATGATAAAGGACCATGAAGAAATAGATTTTCAAGCCTTTGAGGGAAGGAGTGTCATCCCAAGGTTTAGGAGACGTTATTCAGTTGGAAGAAACGATGTAATCCCAACAATCTCTTTGGCTTTCACACTTGCTGACGAGTATTATCCATATCAAGAATACGCAATTATTAAGCCAAACAAAGAGTATACTGCACCAGGAATAGTGGGTTATGGAGTTTACACTTCAAAATTCAGAGTAAGAGAGCAAAACATAGAACGTTCAGTACCATTTATCGATGAAGACTCGATAACTGCTGCTGTGGAGGCTGGAAAACTCGCTTTAATCCATTCTGGAGTTGACAGCTCACTCGTTGGCAAAGTTTACGTAGGTTCAGAATCCAATCCATACGCCGTCAAGCCCATAGCTTCAAAAGTTGCTCAAGTTCTAAAACTGGGGGAAGAAGATGGGGATGTGCAGGGAGTCGATGCTGTAGACACAGAATTTGCATGCAAAGCTGCCACAAGTATGTTTAAAGATGCAGCCTCACTGGTCAATTATCCTAAATCAAACATTCAAAATACTATGGTGATAGGTGCAGACAATTCACAGGCTGCTCCAAGAAACTGTCCAGGGGGAGAACTTGATCTATTCGTGGGATATGGTGGATGTGCTTACGTTTTAGGAAAATGTGATGTCATAGCTGAAATTGAAGGATGGTACTCCTGTACTTCCGACACGCCTGATTTTTGGAGGAGAGATGGGGAACCATATCCAATGCATGGTGGGCGGTTCACTGGAGACCCAGCGTACTTCAAACACGTTAGAAAAGCTGCTGAGAAATTGATGGAGCGACTTGGTCTGCAATTGAATGATGTCAAGTATTTTGTGGCACATCAGCCAAACGTTAGATTTCCCGTGAAGGTTGCTAAAGAGCTTGGGTTTAAAGAAGAACAATATTTGCCATCGCTTCAAGTAGCTAGATTCGGCAATACATACTCAGGTTCTTCACTAGTTGGATTGGCGGCTGTTTTAGACATGGCTAAACCAGATGAACGCATCCTAATTGCAAGTTATGGTTCAGGAGCTGGAAGCGATGCTTACTCCCTTATGACAACAAGTCAAATAAGAGATAAAAGAAAACGTCAAAAACTGACAGTCGAATATCAAGCGAAGAACCCCTTCATAGAATACGTAGACTATACAGTTTATAGGCGACTAAAACTTGGAATGTAACACAAGTCAAATATATAGAAAAACTAGTCGTAGTCCTTTCTCAAGAAATCCAAAGAATCATGATTTCAATATTCAAATGAAGCACGCGCATTTGGATGATAATTTTATTAATCCTGTTTTTCCAAAAAAGGGAGGATCAGCATATGAGTATACATTAAAAACTCAGCAGATAAGAGATCTACAGATCGACGATAGGAAGCAACGATTCTTCTTAAGGAACTATTTTTCACACGGATGAGTTTTAGATTTTGGGTGGCACTTAGCTATCTGTTCAGGAGAACATTCTTTAGGATTTTCCACATTCATCTCTGGATGTTTACAATATGTTTCTTTGTCACACATGAACTATACTTCTCCTTGCATAAGAAGGATGAAAGCAGCATTATTTAGCATTTCGCAACTTTGACGCGTGCGTGTTAACTACTTGTTATTAATGCTTTTATTGAAGATGACCATTTTGAAACCCTTCTGATTTATATAGGACATATGTTTTTCCAATATTGCCATGTTGAATTGTGAATGGACGACTCTTATCGACTTTGGAAGGATTCGTTTTCTCATTTTTCACTTTTTACTGTTGGAGTAGAAACTGTTGTTTGCTTATGGAATATTCAAAGTTATTTATTCACCTTTTAAAGCGTTTAAGGAGATAATTCAAAATCCAAAGTTCGTAGGGCCTCTTCTGATGATGGTTCTATTCATATTTGTAAGTGTAGGCAGAGAGTATGCTAGAGCCTCAAAATTGTATGTGCAAGAGACGTTTCCGAGTACTATGGATGCTTACAATATAGATTCATGGACAGAGAACTATACAATATGGGTATCCAACGCCAATGTATCGAGTAACAGCAATTATAGAGTGTTGGGATATAACAGTGTTCAATTTGATGTTACAAATAATACTGCAGTGTGGATGGAGCTGAACAGCATTGGACAGATAGATTGTTCGAGTGCTGATGGATATAAAAACCTGACTTTTTCTATGAAATTGTTACATCCAACAGCAGACATGCCTCAAAATAGTAGTCTCTACTTGTTTTCTATGGATACAACCGAATATTTTAGCTATGATCTAGCAGAATCTACTAGTCAAACTGAAAATGGCACATGGAGCAACTTCACAATTCCTGTAGGACCCAGCGCTGAACAATGGTTGAACAGCAGCACTCAAGCCACATGGAACAATATTACAGGTTTAAAATTTGAGCTGGTATGGGCGGAATCTGCTAGGTCAAATCTAACAGTCCTCCTTGACATGTTGTTGTTCCAATCAGAAAACTTTGACCCGTTAATCAATTTCATAGGCAGTGACATAGTAATATCTACAATAACAACTGCTGCAATCGGTTTCTTCATTTATTGGATATTATTCGGTTCTTCGCTGTCTATCGCAACAAAGATATTTAGGATTCCAGCCAGCTTCAAAATGTTGCTTATAATAGTAGGTTATGCGCTCATCGCTATGGTTATCATGGAAGCCATGTTCTGTATTTTCTATCTATTGATTCCCCCATTATATGTCAGTCTTAATGCTATAGTTCCGAACTCTGTCTTGCAGGTCGAGACTTTGTTCAGTGTTTGTGCAACCCTTCTCTTGCCAATCTGGTCAATAATACTATCTTCTATAGGAGTACAGACGGCATTTGATTTGCCTGCAAATAAAAGCATCATCATTGCCATTATCGGGTTTATACCTTACTACGTTCTGATGTTCCTTGCATTTTTCGTTGCATGAATACTTCGAATACTAGGCAACGTATCTAGTGTACGCTTACTCCGTTATACATCGACCAAAGTTTTGTTTTTTGATGCACACTCTTAAGAATGTGCTAACTTTATGAGAAAAGCAGATATGCAGTCACTTTGTCTTTACTAACTGGAGTATACTATGGTTACCATTGTTGAAGTTAGAGAACTTGAGAAGAACTATCGCATGGGCAAAATCCTTGTTCCAGCTTTGCGTGGAGTAAGTTTTGATGTTGAAGAAGGGGAATTGTTAACTATTTTTGGGCCTTCCGGTAGTGGTAAGTCAACTTTGCTACATTTAATGGGATGTTTGGATCGTCCGGATGGAGGTGAAATCTTAGTAGATGATTCTGATGTTTTCAAGCTCGGTGACGATGAACTGGCTGAGATTCGTTTAACCAAGATGGGGTTTGTTTTCCAATTTTTCAATTTGTTGCCGAGATTGACAGCTCTCAGAAATGTAGAGTTGCCGTTGACAATAGCTGGCGTGTCTGAAAAAGAGTCGTTGAAGAGAGCTGAAGAATTGTTGGAGCTTGTAGGTCTTGAAGATCGTATGGGTCATAGGCCTTCTGAGCTGAGTGGAGGGGAACAGCAACGTGTAGCGATGGCAAGAGCTCTAATAAATGATCCTGAGATTGTTTTGGCTGACGAGCCCACAGGAAATCTTGACACGAAGACTGGTTGGGAAATAGTTCAGTTAGTCAAGAAGCTGAATAGAGAGAAAAGGCAGACCTTCGTGGTTGTCACACATGATGAACATATAGCGGAGGCTGCTGACCGTACAATACATTTGAAAGACGGCTTGATTGATAGAGTGAAAGAAGCGGTGGGGAGGAAGCAGTAATGAGGTTGACAAAAATCTTAGCCATGGCATGGGAAAGTATGTCACAACGAAAGCTTCGAACATTCCTCACAACCTTAAGTGTTGTAGTAGGTATAACGGCGATAATCGGTCTAGCGTCGCTGGGTGAAGGATTCAGATTGGAAGTAAGAGAACGAATGCAGACAGGATTCGAACTTGACAATTTGACGGTTATACCTGGAAGCTTCTTTGCAGGTTTGTCGAGAGAACGGTTCATGGATGAGGATGTCGAGAAAATTTCAGAAATCTCCGGAGTCAAAGTTGCTACACAGGTTATGCAGATTGGCAATGTGACATTATCTAATGGAAACAGAACAGTTCGTGCTTTTGTTGCTACAGCAGTTAACTTCACCGAGTTTGTCCAAGTTTTTCCAGACAGGTTTGATTTTGAAGATGGCAAACTGCCGGAAGAAGGTAGAAACGACACAATAGTTATTGGGTACAAAGTGAATTACCCAAAAGAAAATGAGACAACACCCTTTGCCGTTGCAGACGACAACATAACCTTGACTCTAAGAATGGTTGAAAAGGAACCATTTCCTCATTCTGAATTACAAAATTATACATATGTAGTTGCTGGGACTCTACAAAAGAGAGGAACTCCTGGAATAACAAATTTTGATTACTGGGTATTTATACCCTTGGAAAAAGCAAGGGAGATTTATGACACTCAAGAGTCTGATTTAATTTTCGTCAAAGTTTTTGATCTAGAAGAGTCAGAAACGATTGCTGAGGAAATTGAAGATTTGTTTCCTCCATTCAAAATTACAATTCTTGTTCCTTTAACATTTATCAGACAGGTCGATAACATCCTGACAATTGTTCAGCTCTTTTTGATGGCCATAGCCTCTATTTCGCTTCTCGTTGCTGGCATAGGAATAATGAATATTATGACAGTTTCTGTTATGGAGCGAATACGTGAAATCGGCATACTGAAAGCTATTGGAGCTAAGAGCCGAACAATCCTTACTATGTTTCTCACAGAGGCAATGTTAATAGGTGTGATGGGCGGTTTGATTGGCGTGTTCATGGGGTATGGGCTGTCTTATGTGTTGGCGTATGGTTTATCAGGTTTGGTTCAACCAGACCAGCAAGGCACAGGTTTCCAATCTCCTGAGACTCAGAGAATGACTATAAGTCCTGTTTTTTCGATGGAATGGACGATAGTCGCCTTTGCTTTCGCCGTAATTGTCTGCATAATCTTTGGTTTATATCCTGCAAGGAAAGCAGCGAAACTGGATCCTGTTGAAGCGTTACGTTACGAATAGAAACTTGGCATGCGTAAGGGTGACGGAAAAGTGACCAGAAAAGTGGTCACTAGATACCAGAATTAATAACTATAGTTACCATACCTGTCGTTTCTTGTAGTTGGGAGCGTTTGTGTGGCGATGAAGGGAGGGGTTCAAATGAGACTTGCCACAGTCATAGGAGTGCTTTTAGGCGTCTTGTTTGATTGTTTGGGATTGTATTTGATGCTTGTCTTGGGTTTCATTGGCGTGGGAGTGGGCTTGTCAATAACCCTTCTTTTCGGGCATGTTCTTTTGAAAAGATTTCAAGCAAGCAACCAAGAGACTTTGACAATAATTTTAGCGACGTTCAGAGGATCAAGTGCGGCAAGTTTCACTATTTCTCTTGTATTCACGATTTGGCTTGCCACAAACTACAGTATTGAGTTTCCATCATGGCTTATGCCGCCTCTCCATGTATTGATGGAAAGAAATGTTTTTCATCAAGCTTGGCTCATACCTTTGGCTGTCCGTTATTTTCTGATGATTGTACCTGGCATGTTAGGTTTAATTTGGGGTTGGGGACTTCGAGACCGATTGATAGAGGAAGAAAAGCTTGACTTCCCTAATCAACTGCAAACAGCCAAGCTTATTCAATCCGTGACAACAGGTGGTCAGCAAGCCAAGACTCTTTCCAAAATGATTCTTTTAGGATTGGTTGTCACGGCAATCATTGAACTCTCCGGGTTTAATGTACTCGATTTTTCTAATACGGGGGTAGGCTGGCTTATTGGAATGCAAATTGGTGCCTTAGGACTAGTCATGGCTGCAGCTGGATACGTCGTCGGTCCGAAGCTGAGTGGCAGTCTTTGCATATCGTCAATCTTGTTCTGGACGTTGCTGAGTCCATTTATTGTAGGCGGTGCACCAGGATTAGGATACTACGATTTCTTCTCTATGGCGATGAGCGGAGAATACTTGAGCATCGGCTTAGGGTTGATAATCATGGGCGTGGTCTTGTTTCCCATGATAAAGGGGAGAAAGAAGAAGAGTGAAGGTGGAGAGACGGATCAGAAGAGAAAAGGCTTATGGACTCGCATAAAGAAAATCTTCGCCAGTTTCTCTTTTATTTTCAGAAACTCTAGGATAGCATTTGCATATTTCGGGTTTATCATAATCTGTGTATGCTTCGTCTTGTTTTTTGGAGTGTTAGGCTCTGTGAATTCATTGATGGCAGTAGCAACAACCCTAGTGGTTTTAGTTGTTGGAGGGAGTATACAGATGATCATCATTTTAAGGATGTTTGGAGCAACAGGTGTCGCATCCGGTTTACCACTAGTATTCTATGAAGTTCCAATCTTTCTTACTGGGTATTCCGGGTACACTGCGTACTGCTCGATGCCGTCGGTAGAGGCTGATTCAGGAATTGGAATAGTTGCCTGTTCTAAGGTTGCCAGAATGACTAAAACTGATGAAAAGGCATTACTAAAAGCATTTATAGTGGGCAATCTTTCAGCGATTGCAGTAACACCTATTTTTGGCTTGTTGTTGTGGCGAACTTATGGTATAGGTACAGCAGCTTTACCTACGCCTGCTTTCCCTGCTCTAGGAGCTCTGATATCAGTCTTCGCAACTAGATCAATAGGAGGAATACTTAGCCTTCCTTTCGTCGGTATGGGACTCCTAATCGGATTGTTAGTCAGCTTTACACCTTTTCTGAACGCTATGGGTTTCGCCATCGGCATTTTCCTTCCTCCTCATTTCGCTATATGCTTTTTAGCAGGCGGATTAGTCAGATGGTGGACAGAAAGAAGAAAAGGCAAAGAATACTTCCAAGAGAAGGGCTTAAACGTATCTACTGGCTTGTCTACAGGTGCATCATTTACAATATTGATACTTATCATAATTGCCCTCATCTCGGGTAGAATGTTCTGAAGGAGAGCGCGCAAGGTTTATATGGTCGGGCGTATTCTCAGCATGTAACTGGCCTTCCTCAGGCTTGTGTTACCGATGTGGCACTAGCATTTTGTCGGAAAGGCTGGTTCCGCGATAAGGACGAAACTATGATATGCCAAGAAAGTTGCCAGAGAAAGTGAGAAAGGGTTCAAGAAAACTGAGGAAGCGTGGGAGCAAAAAAAGATATCGTTCAAGTCAACCGTTTTTGCAAAGAGCTCCTGTACGGAGGACTCAAGAATTGGAAGTTATTATCGATGACATTGGAAGCGAAGGTGATGGAATAGCGATAATGCATGGTTATCGGATCTTTGTTCGAGGAGGCAAGGTGGGAGAGCGTGTCAAGGTTAGAATTGTATCGGTTGGCAGCAAATTTGCTGTCGCGGAAAAAATAGCTTGAAAAGAGGGATTAAGATGGAGATGAAAATAAAGGATTTGCAGAACGGAATGAAACGTGTTACTGTTGAAGGCGAAGTGATAGAAAAATCTGACACGCGTGAGGTTCAATCAAGATACAAAAACGAAAAGTATGATGTGGCAACAGCCATCATCAGCGACGAGACAGGCAGGATAAAATTGGCTTTATGGAACGAACAGATCAATAGAGTAAATGTTAACGACAAGGTCAAAGTGGAGAACGGCTACATCACCAGTTTCAAAGGAGAGATTCAACTAAACGTAGGAAGATATGGAGAATTGACGGTAGAGCAAACCTAAAAAAATCCAAACATATAAACGAGTTTCAAAATCGAGATGAGAGGTGAAACGAATGGAAGAAAGAAGAGGTTTCGGCAGAAGAGGCAGTTTCGCTCCAAAACCAGTTGAGATGGGAAAAGAATATGAAGTTGACATTCAAGAAACAAGCCGCAGAGGCGAAGGCATAGCCCGAATTGAGGGTTTAGTAACTTTCATACCTAACACAAAACCAGGAGACCATGTCAAGATAAGAATAACAAGAATAGCCAGAAGATTCGCAGAAGCTGAAGTTGTCAAAAAAGAAGCGAAAGAAAAAGAAGCTGAAGTTGTTGAAGAAGC
>Ga0209427_10000320_pt1 | contig 49481 bp, 44 predicted proteins | sample DeeMarSWOR136_30_FD_187465 | JGI IMG/M metagenome (GOLD analysis project Ga0209427, IMG submission 187465) | Marine sediment microbial communities from White Oak River estuary, North Carolina - WOR-1-36_30 (SPAdes) (version 2) | ecosystem: Environmental > Aquatic > Marine > Intertidal zone >...
CTGATACCACGAGAGGGCATCTACTATGTAGTCAGCCCCATTCTCAGCGGATGCCGGTATTGTGTACCAGGCGTCTAACTCAGCAGGAGTCACAGGGTAGCCGGCAGCTCTTATAGCATCGACCCTTCGCTCCAGCTTAGATCTTAAGCTGATTCTAAAGAACAGAAAGACCACGACAATTATAGTGAACACAATTATCAGTGCATAAGCGACCCTTAACCCTCGACGTTTTCTTATGGTGGCTTCGTAATCTTTCACGGGCAACTTCTCTTTCTGCAGATTTTGGCTAATACCATGTCTTATCTGCCTGCTCGTTTCGGTCTTACGCATCCATGATACCACAATTTCACAGACATTTGAATTCGAAAAATGCACTACACTCCGCCAGATTAAGGTTCCGCGCGGACAGCAATATTCGAAGGTGACGAGCGGACATGCAGTTTTCTTTAGAAAACTCTGCTGGCTGAGATAGTATTGAGGTTGGCTTGTACAAATACTTTCCAGGACTTGGCAGACATGTGAACCGTTATCTGATATATTTCATGGATCGTGATGGCCAAAAGGCAAAAGGAGCAGAGCTTTGCACCTTCAGGTGGAGCATCCGGCGCAAAGGAAAATCGTAATGACCGCTTCTTCGCAGAGTTACCAGCGCTATCTGGAGCCGGGATTCACTCCTTTTGACCCACTGGAGCTTGCCGGGCAAACCGAGGAGATTGTCTGTCGCGATGATAGTCGCAAGTACACGAAATTTTACTGTACGCGTGTGTATGGAGGAATTGCGACCGGCTACACCTGCGGCTGTTGCCTGCGCTGCATCTTCTGCTGGGTGAATTGGAGCCGAGATTTCCCAGAGAAATATGGTTCCTTCTACTCGCCGGCTGAGACATTTCATCAACTTAGTCGCGTTGCGCGCAAAGGCCGAGTTAATCAGCTCCGCATTTCTGGGGCCGAGCCAACTCTGGGCAAGTCACACCTGCTGGCTCTGCTTGGAAGAGTGGAGAGCTCACTATTTCGTTTGTTCATTCTGGAGACCAACGGTATCCTGATTGGAGCTGATCCCGACTACGCGCGCCAGCTCGCTCGCTTCAAGAAGGTCCACACGCGTGTCTCCCTGAAGGCGGGGACTCCTGAGGCATTTAGTAGAAAGACTGGAGCCCGGCCGGAGAGTTTCGAACTGCCTTTTCTGGCCATTTCAAACCTGATGAAAGCAGGGGCAAACTTCCACGTTGCTGCCATGAGCGCGGACCCAAGAATCGTCACCCAACAGGAGCGCCAGAGCCTTCTGGGGCGGCTTGCATCTATAGACCCAACCCTGGTACATAACCTCGAAGAGGAGGTGGTAGATCCATACTACACCACGCTCGAAAGGTTGCAGCATGCCGGCGTCAAGCTAACTTGGGATGAAGGTCGAGATCGGCAGTAACCAGGCAGGCAATTGTGTCACATAGTCAAAGCCGACCATATATCGGCCTCGATGGCTACTTGAGCAGCTCTTTGAATCGTGAAGCATCGTGCCACATATTTACATTGTTGAACAGGAAATAGTTTTCTGTCGCCTCATCGCGGCGTTGAGCCAGCTCGGCAAGCTCTTTGTCCGTATATTTATGCCGGTAGCCGGTTATTCCATGCAATCTATAATACCGAAAGCCCTCAGTGACACATTCAGGGGGTTCCCGCGAGGTGGGGTCCCTCTTAAATGGGTCCACGCAATGTATCAAGTTCAACTCGCTACACAAAGCAGCAATCTCGCCATCTTGCCACTTTCCGCGTGGCTCCCAGATACAAGCGACGCCGCGGCGCTCGATCCTGCTAAAGAAATAACGCATCCGGTCTTTGTTCTCATCGGTCGGTGCGAAACTTGCAGGACATTGGAACACGAGCTTATCGGCGTTGAGCAGGCGGGCTATCTCAAGCGTCGCTTTCCACGCGCGGCAGACTATATCCGTGAAGCGAAAGGCTCCGACTTGTTCCTTTTGCCTTTCGGATAACCGCATCTTTAGACGGCGGTACGTGGGACTCGATGGTTCGTGCGTGACAAGTTGCCACACTTTCAGTGCAAATTCAAAGTCGGTAGGAGCGTCCTGTCGCCAGCGTTTAACCGTGTCGGCCTTCGGTGGCTGGTAGAACGTCTGCTGGATTTCTACTAACGAGAATTTCTGGAAGTATGTCGGCCGTGCCACTCCAAAGCCACAGCAGCCAATCTTTGTTAGTGTTTCGCCCATCTGGCTGTCTCCTTGACTTAGGCCCCGTTAAGGTGCAACGAAGTGGAATTTCCATCCCGCCGAAAGCCAGGTCTGGAGGATTCCCATGGCTCCATCGCGATGGGGAATTCGTTTTGCCTTTGTGAAATTCATGCCGGCACAAGATGTCGGGCCAAGCCGGAACGGCTCCGGCGGGTCGTCATAATGGCCATAAAATGCAAAGCAAGGCCGAATTGTCTCAATCAATTCGGTCAGACGCTTGCTGCCCGTCGGGAACTTGTTCCGCAAGCCTTTGTTCAGCGGAGCATCGTGCAATAGCAGGACATCAACTTTGGGGCTTTCTTCGCGCAGGCGGTCCAGACAGGGCGGATACAAATACTTTTGGACGCGCTGGTTCGATGGAATAGGGTACTTGCCGAATCGATATTCCATGCCGCCCAACGCCGCCACTCGCAGCCTCTGTTGTTCTTTGTGGAACTCCCTAACCGAGCCGGAAGCCAGGAAAATGATTTTTCCACCTGGGTCTATAGCTCCGCCTTCTTTGTGGCAGAGCAGCGAAAAATCTTCGTGGTTACCGTGGATAAACCAGGTCTCAATTGGTGCTGTCTTCTCGCCAGATAAATATGCCGCGGCGGCAAGCTCACTCTCGTCTTTTGCAAAGTGCTTTCTTGTTGCTTTATCCATGTGCTCAAATGAGCCCCATAATCCCATGTCACCGGTCTGTAGCACCAGGTCTATTTGTTGCCTATTTTCCTTCTCCCAACCTTGGCAAAGCTCATACATTCCCCCAAGGTTACCGTGCACATCACCAAAAACAGCAATGATCATCTTATTGGCTCCGAATTGCCGCGAGAAAACTCGGACTCAATGTGAGCTTTTTGACTCGAGGATTGCTTTAGCTGCTTCAGCTCCCAAGATCCATTCAAGACGGTCTGCAACCCATTGAGTTTCCTTGTTAAAGCCAACCTTCTTGTAAAAGTGAAAAAGGTTGCCGTAACGGCTGATGACATCGAATCTGATACTGTACTGAAGCTTGCGCAGGCAGACTGGACAAAGGTGCATAGGCCGGGCGTCACTCTCGTTCAAGTGATTGGAGCCGTTAAGAGCGCACTGAAAGTATACACAGTGTGTTAGGCCAAACATGTGCCCCGTCTCGTGCGCCAGTACCTTGCAGCTGCGCCACAGTAGTAGCTTCTCATAGTCCTTCCCCCGCCTCTGCCCATAAAAAACCGGGTCGTAACGTGCAAAGCTGTAGACACCGACTCGCTCTCGGAGTGAAGCCTGGCCGAAGACAAAATTCCACGAAGGGTCGGGATAAAGGTCCTCCATCGTAATCGCGAGCACGCAAAAAGCATCAGCGGGAACATTCTTTTTAAGAATGGTCAATACGTCTTGGGTCAAGATTTGTCGATTTTGAGTGAATCGATTGATACGGGTAGTAATCCTATGTTCGTTCAAAGCTAAGCCAGGAAGGACTTCCACTTGCATGGCGAAGTTGGCAGTCGCATATTCCTTCAAGCTTTCCAGCAAGGGAATCTGGCCTTTTGGAAAATCGCCTAATCCGCCTACTGCGGATAGGTAGATTTTGCTGCGATTTCTGTCCGGCCGATTTGGCCTCGACCTCACGAAATCGTCAAAGCTCTGCCCTGTTTCGCGATGCTCAGCCAGCCAGTCTCCCGGCTTTGGGACGTGTATGGGTTCAAATCCGGGACCGGGTTCAAGGGCTTTTTTGAGGGGTTCTGGAAGTTCTTTAGTTGACCCGATGGCCCTGAGTCTTTCTGTCGCAGTGGGCGGTTTGAAGCTCATTGCTAAGCCCATCAACAAAGCCAACAATGTGGCTGGCATAAGAATTGGCTTCATAGTGATATTCGCTTGTCTATATTGCCTGTTGCGTTGGGTGACCAACCGCACCAGCGAAGCTTCTCGATCAAATGTTGGAACGGTCTGCCGTGTCTTCCTAACGAAGAATTGACAAAGAGCCACCCAGAGACTACAAATATGATAAGTAATTGAGAAGTAATTAACAACAATTATGCAAGACAATATAGGCCACGGTCCGTTCGTTTTTTAGTGATAAATAGAATAGAGCAATGAAGGTAAGGAGGACAAACATCGGCAACAGGCTTCCTAAAAGTTTCTTATGCGGTAATCTTATTTTCTTCTTTATTGGAACTTGTTCGATTCTGGCGTTTGCCAACGATGCAACTGGTGTTCCGACACAATCGTCCAGTCTCAGCCGTGACGAGGCGATACGGTGCGTGCGTAGCTTCAATTTTGAGTCCCTCCGTTTAGCCATAATAGATTTAGTCGAGACCTTTGGAGACAAGTATCCAAAAGGCCAGCAGTACTTGGAACGTCTTGACACCTTGGAAAAACTGAGCAGAGATGTTCTAAGCTCTCTTAGCGAAGCTAACGATCCTGCAAAAGCTGCTCCTTTGAATCTCGCGTCTGATCTTGCCAAATTGCGGTACGATGCCTTGCTTTCTAATCCGCTGCTTGATTTCGGGGAGCTGCTGCTTCTCAAGCGCAAGCGTGGGCAGCTTGGTCTGCCGGTCAACCACAAGTGCAATTCAGGTATCGAACAAACGGGCTATGATAATGAGATTGCTGTGCTTTCTCCCGTTTGCCCCGGCGGAACTCTGCGAACGCTTTTTCGACCGCCGGCAGGCCAGTTTGTTGGTGAGATTGACTTGCATTTCGATGCTGCCCGGCTGCTTTTCACTATGCCCAAGGGCAAGACGTGGCAAATATTCGAGATGAAGATAGATGGCAGCGACCTGAGGCAGGTGACACGCGGCGAGCACCCGGACGTGGATAACTTTGACGCCTGTTACCTGCCCGATGGCAGGATCGTGTTTGCATCGACCGCGTCTTATCATGCGGTCCCGTGCTGGCACGGAAAGGAAAGAGCATGCAGCATATACCTAATGAATGCCGACGGCACAGGTGTACGGCAGTTGTGTTTCGACCAGGACCTTGACCTTCACCCGGCTGTGCTGCCCACCGGCCAGGTGATTTTCAGCAGGTGGGACTACACGGGCCCCATGCACATCTACTTGCGTCCGTTGATGGTGATGAATCCCGATGGCACCGGCCAGCGGGCCGTCTATGGCAGCAACTCATATTGGCCGAATGCCCTCTATTTTCCCCGAGGGATTCCCGGAGCCCCGGACAAGATCGTGGCCATCGTGGCCGGGTATCATGGAGTGCCGCGCATGGGAGAGCTGGCCCTGATTGACATTACCAAAGGCTGGCACCAGGCCGGCGGCATCGTCCAGCGCATTCCTGGACGGGGCAAGACCGTCACGCCAATTATCCGTGACAATCTGGTTGATGATTCCTGGCCGAAGTTCCTCCATCCTTATCCGCTCAGTGACAAATACTTCATCGTGGCAGCTCAGCCCGGTCGCAAATCGCCTTGGGGCATCTACCTGGTTGACGTGTTCGACAACATGCTGCCAATCTACGCACGGCCGAAGTTAGATTTCTTCGAGCCTATTCCGCTTTGCAAGACGCCTTGCCCGCTGGTTATCCCCGACAGGGTGGACCTGAGTGACACCGATGCTGTAGTGTACATGCACGATGTGTATGTTGGGGCGGGTCTGGCGGGCGTTCCTCGCGGTACAGTTAAAAGGCTGCGAATCGTGGCTTATCATTTCGGCTATCCGGGCCTGGCCGGGCCAGACAAAATCGGCAGCGGTGGCCCATGGGAAGTGATGCGAATTTTGGGGACTGTGCCCGTCCACGAAGACGGCTCAGCCATATTCAGTGTTCCAGCCAACACGCCATTATGTGTGCAGCCGCTGGACAACGAAGGTAAGGCGGTGCAGTTGATGCGGAGCTGGTTCTCGCCGATGCCGGGTGAGACCGTTTCCTGCATTGGCTGTCACGAGCGAGCGAGCCAGCTTCCTGGGGCCGGTCGTAAGTTGGCCGCTAACCGACCACCGGACAAGATTGAGCCGTGGTATGGACCGGCGAGGGGGTTCGATTTTGAACGTGAAGTTCAGCCCGTCCTCGATAAGTATTGTGTGGCATGTCACAACGGCCAGGCACGCACCGGCAGCCACCGAATTTGCGACCTAGGGTCGGAACGCTGCGCTGAGGACTATCATGGGCGGCCACTTACACAGTTGGCGGCGAAACGGTTGCACCCGGCGGTACGCAAGTCGCTTGGCGGAACCGCGGTTCGCTACACGCCCGCTTATGAAGCGCTATTACCGTACATCCGCAGGGTCAATATTGAGGACGATGTTGGTCTGCTTGTGCCCGGCGAATACCACGCCGACACGAGTGAGCTGATTCAGATACTTATGAAGGGACATCATAACGTCCGGCTGGACCGTGAGGCCTGGGAGCGGTTGATAACCTGGATCGATCTGAACGGGCCATGTCACGGGACCTGGGGCGAGGTTTGTCCCATTCCGAATGATGCCGCCCGGCGACGTCGTGAGCTTTTTCGGCTGTACGGCGGTCCCAAAGACGACCCGGAAGAAGTTCCTGAAATTAGCCGCCTGACCGTCGAACCGGTTGTGATCGAGCCGATGCCTGAAACCAAGCCACGAACCGGCAGAGTCACCGGTTGGTCTTTCACGGCTGAAGAGGCCCGGCGCCACCAAAAAGCTATAGGAATGTTTGCGAAAACGGTTGATTTAGGCGACGGTGTGACCATGAAGCTGGTCCGGATTCCCGCAGGCGAGTTCGCCATGGGCGATGCGAATGGAGAAGTTGATGAGCGTCCGACTGCGCTGGCGTCAATCAATCGGGACTTTTGGATAGGAACCTGCGAGGTCACCAACGAGCAGTACCGCCAGTTCGATCCGGCCCATGACTCAGGCCGTTTTACGAAACGTTATCAGGGCCCGGATGGTCCGGGCCTGTCAATTAGTGGGCCCAGGCAGCCGGTAGTCCGGGTATCGTGGGAGCGGGCCATGGCCTTTTGCAGGTGGCTTTCGCAAAGGACCGGCATGAGGTTCGCGCTGCCAACAGAGGCCCAATGGGAATATGCCTGTCGGGCAGGCTCGCGGGAGTCACTTGCTTACGGTGGGACCAACGCAGACTTCTCCGTATGGGCAAACGTTGCCGATAAGGCCTTGAGTGTTCGCCCAGGCCCGACGGGCGGCCTGGAGTCAAACATCAGTGCTCACTTTGGCAAAGGCATCCTTGCATCGGCTGTCTATGGCGGCAACATCCTTTGTGAGACAGAGTTTGACGATGGGACTATCGCGACGGCAAACGTGGGCAGTTACAAACCCAATGCATGGGGCCTTTATGATATGCACGGCAACGCCTGCGAATGGACACGAACGACATACAAGCGTTATCCTTATGAGTCTGACGATGGTCGTAATAACCTGGAAGAGCCGGGTCGAAAAGTGGTTCGTGGCGGTTCTTGGTGTGATCGGCCTGAAAGATGTCGTTCCGCTTTTCGTTTGAGTTACCCATCCTGGCAACGCGTCCACAACGTTGGCTTTAGAGTCATTTCTGAGATAGAAGCAGAAGAGCAAAGACACGTTGTATCTGCAGAGGGCGCCGCCTCTGATGTTACACCGAGTAATTAGGGCAACGATGTGAACAGTTGCATGCTGGTAGCGCAAGTTGGACTGACAAATATGAAGACAAAGCAGCGAAAGACAACACGTGTCTATTTCCTCATTGTGTGTGGGGTGTCTGTAGTCTTCTGTCATCTTTGTCGGGCTGAGGCGAAGCAGCTCGAAGTGTCAGAACTTTACACAAAGAAGGACACTTGGCAACAGACTATGCTTTTCTCGCGCCGGCAGCTCAGGCAACTTAGGGTGACACGCGAACAAAGGCAGAACGCGCAAAGGCAAATATGCAAGCACCTTGAAAAAGACTTTCCAGTTCAATGCGATTGGATAAATCAGGATTATGGAATCGATTTTTATGGGTGGTTCGGCAGTGACACCAACACCAATATCGAAGACAAGATCATTCAAAGGGTCCTGGCTGAACTTGGTGCAGTCGGCAGGAAATTAACCACGGATTTCGAGCTGCTCCGCCGCTCCAAAGCAGCGTCAGATGACAAGCGGTGGCTGGACCTCTACGTGAAGGTTTGTGAAAAGCGACGCGAGATTCGTCTGCAGCCGCTTCTAAACAGGTGCGACAGGATCGTCTTTACCAAACACTACAATATGGGCGGCTCTCATTATGCCTATACCGAGGGTCAGTCCGATGCACAGAATGAGCGGACTTTTGTGCCAGGCTCAAGTCTCTGTATATTGAAGATGCATGGCATCTATGGTAAGGTGCGCACACTAATTAGCAACCCTGATGGGGTGATCCGCGATCCCGATGTTTCCTTCGACGGCAAGCGTATTCTTTTTGCCTGGAAGAAATCCGACCGCCAGGACGACTATCACCTGTACGAGATGGATGTGGAAACCGGCAAGGTGCGACAACTTACTTTTGGCCTGGGCTTCGCTGATTACGAAGGTGCTTGTCTACCGAACGGTGACATTATCTTCAACTCCACTCGTTGTGTGCAGACAGTGGATTGCTGGTGGACCGAGGTCAGCAATCTCTATACGTGTGACAAGGATGGCAAATATCTGCGGCGTCTGACCTTCGACCAGGTTCACACGAACTTCCCAACCGTTATGGCGGATGGACGGGTCATCTACACCCGGTGGGAGTACAACGATCGCGGGCAGATTTATTCGCAGGGCCTTTTCCAGATGAACGCCGATGGTACGGGACAGACCGAGTTCTACGGCAACAACTCCTGGTTTCCAACCACGATCATGCACGCCCGCGGCGTTCCAGGAACGCAAAAGGTCATTGCGATTCTCTGCGGACATCACACCCATCAACGCGGCAAACTCGCCATAATTGATAATCGAAAGGGCCGACAAGAAGCTGCAGGCGTACAACTGATAGCCCCGGCTCGCGAAACCAAAGCTGTTCAGGTCGATGTCTACGGTCAGGAGGGTGACCAGTTTCAGTACCCCTATCCGCTGAGCGAGACTGAATTTCTGGCGGCCTATGACCCACAAGGCAGCGACAGTCAGCGATATGTCCGACCATACGCTATTTACCTGATGACAATCGATGGCCGACGAGAACTCCTTGTGGCAGACCCTAAGATTTCCTGCAACCAGCCTATACCTCTTACCCCACGCAATAGGCACCATCTTCGCCCCAGCCTGGTGGATTACCGCAAGAAGACGGGGACATATTATATGCAGGATATATATGTCGGACAGGGCCTGGAGGGAGTTCCAAAGGGTACAATTAGAAAGCTTCGGGTCATTGCGTTGGACTATCGGGCAGCGGGCATTGGCAAAACCTATAACAAGGGGCCCGGTGGTGCCTCGTTATCCAGCACACCGGTTGGTGTGGGCAACACGAGCTGGGACGTCAAGGTTGTGCTGGGTGACGCGACTGTGTATGAGGATGGCTCGGCCCTGTTTAGTGTCCCTGCCCGCACGCCGGTTTACTTTCAAGCACTCGATAGCAAGGGCTACGCTGTCCAGACTATGCGCAGTTGGTCGACTCTACAGCCGAACGAGACACTATCTTGTGTCGGTTGTCACGAGAGCAAGAATGAGGCCCCTCGGGTTAGAAGGGCAACTCTGGCAATGAACGCAGGCCCTGAGCTGCTCGATCCCTTCTATGGACCACCACGGGGCTTCAGCTTTAATCGCGAAATTCAACCAATTCTCGACCGCCACTGTGTTGCCTGCCATGCGGGCAGAGATACAGAGTCCTTCAGTCTTTGCGGAAACCGGACCATAGGTGAGAATTCAAAGAGGAAGTGGAGCGACTCCTATCTGGCTTTGACTGGTGCGGATTTGGTGGAATGGCCTGGTGCTGGTGCCTATTATAGAGGTAATCAAGATGGTCAGCTTGTGAACTGGATCAACAATATGTCTGTTCCGACCATGTTACCGCCTTATTATAAGGGCGCTGCAAAGAGCAAACTAATAACCATGCTCGAAAACGGACACGAGGGCGTGGAACTCTCCCGGGAAGAGATGGATAAGATTGCCTGCTGGATTGATTTGCTGGTGCCTTACTGCGGTGACTATGCCGAAGCCAATGCCTGGTCGCAGGAAGAAGTGCGCAAATACGAGCATTTCCTGGAGAAACGCAAGCGTATTCAGCAAATCGAGCGCAAGAATATAGAGGAATTCATCGCAGCCGAGCGATCGCTCGAAGATGCTGGAGGTAAGACCGTAATAGCTAAGGGCGCTAATTAGCATTTAGCTGGCGGAAGCCAAGAAAATCGAGCACAATGGTAGCAAACTGAAACGGTATTGATTGTAGGGGATTCACGATGAGTAACATGTCACTGAGACGAGCTGGATGTATTGCTGCAATAGGCACGATGTTGTATTTGGCACCGGCTTCGCTGGCTGTGGGCGAGGATTATCTCTCACCCTCAGCGCTGGTAGCAGACCAGCAGGGCAAGACGCTCTATATCGCCGGGGCGACGGCGAACCAGGTGGCGGTCTTTGACACTGAAAGTCGTAAGGTCGGGCGGAGAATTCATGTCCCTTCGGAGCCGACAGGTCTTGTCCTGACCGTTGACGGTGCATGCCTATACGTCACTTGTGCGGAGCCGCAAGGATGTATCTGCGTTGTCGAGACCGCCACCAATAAGATCACTAAACAGATGGCGGCTGGGTACGGTGCGTGCGCTCCGGTACTGAGCCCTGATAACAGTGTGCTTTACGTATGCAATCGCTTCACCGACGACGTGTCGGTGATAAATGCTAAACAAAATAGGCAGGTTGCAAAGATTGATGTCTTGCGGGAGCCCGTTGCTGCTGACATTACGCCAGATGGAAGGTGGCTTTACGTCGGTAATCATCTACCGGATGGACCCGCTGATGCCGAAACTGTTGCTGCTGAGGTCTCTGTCATAAATACGGAGACAAGGGACATTGAGGCCTCTATCTCTCTGCCAAACGGAAGTACAGCGGTCCAGGACATTACTGTTTCTCCGGATGGAGAATGTGTATATGTTACTCATATACTCGCCCGGTATACTCTGCCTACCACTCAGTTAGAGCGGGGCTGGATGAACACCAATGCACTGAGCATTATCGATGCCAAGAGTAAACAGTTGATTGATACTGTTCTTTTGGACGATGTTGACAATGGTGCGGCTAATCCATGGGCTGTGGCCTGTACGAGCGACAGTAAGTACATCTGTGTCACCCACGCTGGAACCCATGAATTGAGCATCATAGACGCGGCTGCCATGCTGGGCAAAATCAATACCTATCATAGCAGCGCAAAGGCAGCCCAGGGCCCAGCACAAGGGCAGTACGGATACGGCAGTTACGGTACGACATCTTCCAGCAATATTCCTAATGAGCTCAGCTTTCTTTATGGGATTCGACAGCGCGTCAAGCTTTGTGGAACTGGCCCCCGCGCCCTTACGGTTGTTGGGTCCAAAGTCTATGTGGCGGAATATTTCTCCGACTGCATGACATTGGTGGATATCAGTGAGAAATCAAGACCCAAAGTCACTGCTCTGGCTCTTGGTGCAACAGCGCCGATGACTGACAAACGCAAAGGAGAAATGCTCTTCAACGATGCCTCGATATGCTTTCAACATTGGCAGAGTTGTGCAAGCTGCCATCCGGGTGGAGGGCGAGTTGATGGCTTGAACTGGGACCTGCTTAATGATGGTATCGGCAATCCCAAGAATACGAAGAGCCTGCTTTTAGCGCATAAGACACCCCCGGCGATGATTACGGGTGTCCGCGGCGGGGCGGAGGCGGCTGTGCGGATGGGGTTCAAGCACATCTTATTTACTGTGCGGCCGGAAGCCGAAGCCGCTGCAATCGATGTATACCTAAAGTCACTCGAGCCTGTGCCAAGTCCGCATCTGGTCAGCGGCAGGCTCAGCAAGTCAGCGAGACGAGGGCGGAGAGTGTTCAAGAAGGCAGACTGCGCTTCATGCCATAAGCGACCGTTATATACTGACTTGCAGAAGTACGATGTGGGCACGGGCAAAAACCTGGATGAGAACCGGCAGTTTGATACACCGACTCTGGTTGAAGTCTGGCGGACGGCGCCGTACCTGTACGATGGACGAGCTTCCACAATCGAAGAAATGCTGATAAAACACAACCCTGACGGTGAGCACGGTGACACATCCAATCTCACTGAACAAGAGGTCGGTGATTTGGCTGAGTTCATCCTCTCTCAGTAGGCCCTTCAATAGCCCCGGGTTTCACATCTGGAGTAGTTGCAGTGAAAGGGAGCCGGATGATAGATTCAAGACAAGAATTTTCTGTAATTGATATTACTTTGAAAGCCCTAATCTTGTGTTGCTTCTTGCTTTTTGCTCTGCCAAGCGAGTCGGAGGCTGAACAAGAGTCGAAGGCGAAGAGATCTCCCAAACGGCCATACGCTTACCTGTTTCCTGCGAAGCTAAATAAGCTGGCCGAGCATTTGCAGCGAGAAGATATCGAGGTCTGTGAACTTCGTGAGGATATTGAGCTTGATGTTGAGCGGCACCTCATAACTGAGATTGCGCGTGATAAAAAGAAGGCTAAGAGACGGCCATCTTTTATATTAACGACTCAGCGTCGGCAAGAAACGAAACGATTTCGAGCAGGTACATTCCTCGTAAAAGTGCATCAAAAGTTGGGAGACAAAGTAAAAAGGCTACTTGAACCGAACTCTAAAAAGCGAACAAGAATGCAAAGACTTTTTGGGCAGCCTAAGAAAGGGGATGATTATCCTGTTGTTAGATTGAAAGAATACGTGCCGATAACGCACGGGCCGGTACGGCCTTTGAAGGAAAAGCGTGAATTCAATAAACCTATTACGTTTGAGACAATATACGATTCGAAGGAACGGGTCAGTTTTAGCGGCTCACCTGTTTCGGGTTTAACCTGGCTCCAAGATGGTGAGCACTATCTCCAAGTGCGCGATGGTTGCCTGTATAAGGTACATGCTGTGAGTGGACGTTCGATTTCATTCTTTGAGCCGAACGAGCTGGCTGAAGGATTGCAAACCTTGCCTACTATCGATGACAAGACTGCCAGGTCTCTGTCAAGGCGGACGTGGTTTAATATGAATCCTGATCGGAGTGCCATTCTGATTGACTATGAAAACGATTTGTACTATTGCACATTTGATGGGAGAAAAGCGGTCCGATTGACGAACACTCCGGGCCAGGAGAAGTGCAGCACGTTTGCTCCGAGCGGTGAATTTGTGGCGTTTGTGCGGGATAAAAACCTTTATGTGGTCGATGTCGCAACGCAGACCGAACGGGCGCTGACAAGCGATGGCGGCGGCATGATTGCCAACGGGCAGGCAGATTGGGTTTATTATGAGGAGATATTCGATCGCCGCTGGCGGGCGTTCTGGTGGAGTCCGGATTCATCAGCAATTGCATTTATGCAGTTCAACGACAGTCCCGTTAGCGAATTTACTGTTGTAAACAATGTAAAAAAGAAGCAGCAAGTTGAGCAGACACCTTACCCGCGGGCAGGTGAGCCGAATCCAAAGGCCAGAGTAGGAGTGGTACCAGCGGCAGGAGGGCTTGTACGATGGGTCGAGCTTGATAATTATCTTGAAGGGACATATTTGATAACAGGGGTCGGCTGGATGGGCGATGGTGAAAGGATATATTTCTATGTGCAAGACCGGGAACAGACGTGGCTTGATTTCAATACAGCTTCGACGCGGGGGGGTGAGCCTAAAAGACTTTTCCGCGAGACTACCGATGCGTGGGTTGATGCGCCGGATAGTCCGAAATTTTTGGCGGACGGGTCTTTCCTTTTGTTTAGCGAACGGACCGGCTGGAAGCATTTGTATCTGTACGACAAAAGCGGACAGTTGAAGCATGCTGTAACCAAGGGTGAGTGGGAGGCTAGGCGGCTTCAACATGTTGATGAGGAGAACGGCTGGGTTTATTTCTGCGGCACACATGATTCGCACATTGCGGAAAATCTCTACCGTGTTAAGTTGGGCGGCGGCAAAATCAAACGTCTAACAAGGCTGTCCGGCAATCATCGTGTCGACGTAAGTCCCAACGGCAAATATTTTATTGATATGTGGAGTGACAGTACTGCACCGACGAGGGTTGCGCTGTCTGGCCCGAATGGCAGAAGAATACGGACGCTGGATACGAATCCTGTTTATGAGCGGCAGGAGTACCGATTCGGTACGTACGAGCAATTTCAGATTGAGACGTCCGACGGTTTTTTGTTGGAGGCAAGTCTCGTCAAACCGCCAGACTTTGAGAGTGGTAAAAGGTATCCGGTCTGGTTCATGACATACGCTGGTCCGCATGCACCGACGATTCGTGATGCGTGGGGAGGGGGACGGGCGCGGGACCATATGCTGGCCCAGATGGGTGCGCTTGTGTTTCGCTGTGATCCCCGCAGCGCCAGCGGCAAAGGTGCGTGTTCCGCTTGGACTGCCTACAGGCAGCTTGGTGTGCAGGAGCTTAAAGATATTGAGGACGCCATGGAGTGGTTAAAGGGTCAAGCATATGTTGACGGTGACCGGATAGGAATGAGCGGGCACAGCTATGGTGGGTTTATGACGGCCTATGCACTGACGCATAGCACATTATTTGCCGGAGGTATCGCTGGGGCCCCTGTCACCGACTGGTACCTATATGATTCGATCTATACAGAGCGGTATATGGACACACCACAAAACAATCCGGAAGGGTACGAAAAGAGTTCCGTGATAGAAGCCGCTAAGAACTTACATGGCAAGCTTCTGATTCTGCATGGAGCAATCGACGACAATGTCCATTTGGAGAACACATTCAAGTTTATACACGCTTTGCAGCAAGCTGATAAGGAATTTGAACTTATGATTTATCCACGGTCACGGCACGGCATTGGTGGAATCCATCGTAGCCGTTTAGAAGTTGATTTTATCAAGACAGTGCTGCAATTAGATAATTGAACATCTATTATCGCGGACGTTGCTACCTTTAAAGAGATTCCGAAGCTCCGCCGGTTGATCGTGACAAGAAGCCTTGGCTTCACGCCATGTCAGACTCTTCAGTCCTGCACGCAGAAAGCCTGGCATTTCTCATCAAATACGATGTCACGTCCAGGTGTCACGTCGTTCGCACCGAGGCCGATTAGCTTCAGTGGATTGTGAAATCCCATAGCGATCAGTTCATCTGTGCTTGCGAGATTCAGTGATGCCAAATGGTTCATGCACTGCAGCATTGTGGCCGATGAGCCTGCCAAGTACCCTGTTACTTCATCCCACAATCTGCCGCCATCTTCCAGCACCAGCTTATGGCGTGTCGTCTCGTACTTGCCCGGCCCTAATCCTGAAAATGGTGAAGCATCGCTAATGACCACGCAGCGCTCGGGGCCCTTAGCCCTGATAATAGTCTTCAACACGGCAGCCGGCAGATGATGGCCGTCAGTTATTATCATTGCGGATAGGTCGTCATTAGCCAGACCGGCCCAGATGGGATTCTGGTGCCTTGGCAGCACAGCCGGCACGCCATTACCCAGATGCGTAAGCGCAACCGCCCCCGCGCGAACAAGCCTCTGCAAATCTTCCTCTCTGGCCATTTGATGTCCGAGTGAAACTGCGATCCCTCGGCTTGTCGCGTATCGTGTCAGTTGCTCCGCCCCCTTGACTTCGGCTGCTATGGTTATGAGTTTCACCTTGCCGCCAGCCCAGTCGATTAGCTGTTCGAGAAAGCCTACGTTTGGCTTTCTTATGAATTCTGCATCATGTGTCCCCCGGGCACCGTCTTTCGCCGATAGAAAAGGTCCTTCAAGGTGTATTCCAAGTAGCCGACCGCCAAACTCCTCTCGCTCCAGCACAGCCGCAATGATCTGCAGATTATGCTCGTAGACGTCCTTCGGGCTGGTTATCACCGTTGGCAAGAACGCTGTTGTTCCACCCTCAAATATCGCACGACAGGCCTGCATAAAATCATTTTGTGTCAAATCTCTGCCGGAGAAGTCTGTCCCTTTGTATCCGTTAACCTGCAGGTCAATCAACCCAGGTATCTTCATCGCACACATCCCTTCTCGCTTTCGCAAAGGTGCCGGTTCATTCTTCTTTCACTGCCGCTTCTATTTACAGAATTATGTTTTGCATCATCTTACGAAATATCAGCAGGCCCGTCAAATGGACTGTGTTCAGGAGCCCTGGCATCGCTTAAGATAGAGACCGCCAAGAAAGCCGAGCAACTATGAAATTACAGTCGAGTCGGCTATGATGGATGGCAATACATTGTGTGCAGCCGGCCAGAGTCTGCTTCTTGTGGCCGCGTAGAACAGCGCGAAAAGGTCTTATAGGGCGAGAACTTATGGCTTCCAAAGGCAACGACCGGCGACGGATCAGCGATTGGATTGATTTGGTCAGAAACACGAACAGCGTTTTTCATCGCAGACTAAATCAAATATACGTCAATGATGACGGTTTGAAGGTCCGAGCAGCCCAGATGTGTCTGTGCACACTTAAGGCTTTCGCCAATAGTTATGGGCCGGACCGTAATGTTATCATAGTGCGCTCAGCCGGCCGTGTAAACCTGGTTGGCACCCACATTGACCACCGCGGCGGGTCGGTCAACCCAATCGCTGTCAAGCAAATGTGGCTGGTGGTCGAGCCTCGAGATGACGACCTGGTGTTGGCCAAAAACGTCGAGTCGGATCAGTTTCCTGATGAGCAGTTTCGGATCAGCAACTGCTTGCCAGCCGGTAAAAAAATCCAGAACTGGGATACATGGTGCCACGATGAGTTTGAAAAACGCGAGCACGAGCCGACAGTGACCTGGTCGAACTATGTCCGCGCCGCAGTCCTTTATTTTCAGCACCTCTACACAAAAGATGATGGCACGTTCGCACCGGCGATTAAGGGCATGAACATGATGTTCTACGGCAATATCCCCAGAGCGGCTGGCCTGGGTTCGTCATCGGCGCTGGTTATGGCTGCCGCGGAAGCTACAACGCGGATAAATGGCCTTCAGATCGAGACTGCTGACTTGATTGAGCACTGCGGTTATGCCGAATGGTACGTGGGCACGCGTGGCGGATGCAGCGACCATGCCGCTATCACGTTTGGCCAAGCTAATGCAATCCTTCATATCACCAACTTTCCGGTGACAGTCGATAGCGTTCCATTTCCAGCCGGCTACGGGCTTGTGCTGGCCAACAGCCTCATCGAGGCAAAGAAGCAGACCGGAGCCCGCAATACCTTCAATAGTCGCGTGGCAGCCTACGAGTTTGGCTTGATGTTGATCCGCAGGAACTTTCCACAATATGCGGACAAACTTGAGCATCTTCGTGATGTCACCCCAGAAGGACTCGGCGTTGACGAGGCGCAGATTTACGAGATGCTGAAGTCACTGCCGGACTCTGCAAGCCGCACCGACATCCTAAGAGTGCTTCCCGAGCACGAGCTGGAAATCCGCCACGTGTTCAGAAGTCACGATGAACCACAAAAGGGCTATCGCATCAGGCAGGTATGTCTGTATGGGATAGCCGAGTGTATTCGTGCTGACATGGTTCCGCAGTGCCTACGAGCGGGCGATATGAATACCTTCGGCCGGTTAGTCAGTATCTCTCACAATGGCGACCGCGTAACCCGCCCCGGCGGGGTTGATAGAAAGCGTGTGCCGACCAATAACTGCTATCCCAGTACGCGAATTGACGCTCTGATAAGCGATTTGGAATCGGGTGACCCTTCGCGTATGGATCGGGCCCGGCTGTGGCGGCAAAGTGGCGGCTACAATGTCAGCGTACCTGAACTGGATATCCTTGTCGATATCGCTCTGGCAACTGGCGGCGTCATCGGTGCAGGTTTAGTCGGTGCCGGCATGGGAGGCTGCATCGTGGCCATTGTCGAAAACGAGCACGCTCGCCAGGTTATCGAAAACATGGCTGAGCAATACTATCGCCCACGCAATCTGCCGGTAGAAGCCGAAATTGTCACTCCTGTAGGCGGCTTGTGCACCATGGATGTGTGAGCCAATTGCCAGCAAGACTCATGTACATGGAAGCGATGCCTCAGAAGCCGACTTGTGGGCGCATTGCCACCCTTACTTCTTTGAAAGCAGTGAGGCTGCGTCCTCATCCATAAATATCTTGCAGTCATTATGCTGCTGGAGTATCGACGCAGGACACATGTTGGTGACCGACCCTTCCAGGGCATTCTTGACGGCTTCGGCCTTGCGTTTCTCCGGCACTGAGACGATTATGCACGCACTTTTCATGATCTGCCGGATGCTCATTGATATCGCCCGCAGAGGCACTTGCTCAAGCATCTTAAACCATCCTTCGCCAAGCTGCTGTTTTCTGCATCGCTCATCGAGTTCAACAATAATAAACGCCTCTTGTGTCTTGAAGTCCGCCGGCGGGTCGTTAAATGCCAAGTGCCCGTTCTCACCGATGCCTATCAGTGCAACGTCTATCGGATGCCTTACAATGATATCTGCTAATCTCCGACACTCCTGTTGTGGGTCATCTGCGTCACCACTGACGAAATGCACTGCCTTTAGATTTCCTACCTTGTCCACGAATCGCTCTTTTAGGTATTTCCTGAAGCTTGCGGGATGATCCGCCCCCAGTCCTATGTACTCATCCAGGTGGAACATTGTCACCTTCGACCAATCGATTCCAGGTGTTTCCACGAGGTTCTTGAGGGTCTCAATTTGGCTGGTGCCTGTTGCCAGAATGATATTTGCTCCTGCCTTGTTTTTTATCGCATTCTTAATAGCCACTGCTGCCTGTGCCGCTGCCGCTGCTGCCATTTCCTGGATCGTTGCGTAAATTAACTTCTCCATAATCGCACCTTCTTTTTTTCAGAGTCGTGTTTGTGGCAATAATATGATATTGTACTGGTCCGCCGAAGGCGGATCAATGTATCAGTCATATTGAGAGATAATTGAGGATTTCGTACAAGTGCTTTGACATGGAGGTGAACTATGGCAAATGTGCGCAGGTTTATCGCGTTGATGGTCATCCTGACCTGTTGGCATCCCACTCTGGCTCTGGCCGAGCTTGCCCCTCAGGGGCAAGCTGCCTCGAAGCCATCCGAGGTTCTATCTACCCTTTATCGGAGCCATCCTCGTCTGATGTTGAAAGACAAAGACCTTCAGAAGCTAAAGAAACAGTATACAAAAGATGAGGTTTTGCAGAAGTGCATGAAAGACGTGCTCGAACAAGCGAATAGTTGTCTTGATAAGCCGATGCTGACCTACAAGAAGATTGGACCCAGGCTTCTTCATGTCAGCAGGGCATGTCTTCAGCGGATTTACGCGCTTGGTCTTGCGTACAGATGGACCGGTGAGCCCAAGTACGCCAAAGAGGCGGCGGATAGCCTGCTTGCCGTCTGTGCGTTCAAAGACTGGAATCCGTCGCACTTTCTGGACACAGCCGAAATGTCACACGCCGTCGGCCTCGGTTACGATTGGCTATATTCTTATCTCGGCGCCGAGACGCGAGAGAAAATCAAGGCTGGCCTGATCAAGAACGGCATGGAGCCGGGACTGAGAGCGTACGAGAGAACGTGGTGGGCTCAAAGCGAGCACAACTGGAACCAGGTTTGTAATGGCGGCCTTATAGCAGGCGCTCTGGCTATAGCTGAGTCCGACCCACAGTACGCTGAACAGATTATCCCTGCTGCCGTTAAGTCGCTGCCGCGTGCCCTGAAAACATACAAACCCGACGGCGCCTGGGGCGAAGGGCCGGGCTACTGGAGTTACGCCACGCATTATACCGCCTACGGCTTGGCAGCCTTGCGGAGTGCCTTAGGTACCGACTTTGGCCTCATCGAAAACGAAGGGCTGGCCAAGGCCGGGAACTTCCCGATATATACGGCCGGCCCCACAGGGCTCTATCTCAACTTCGCCGATGTTGGAAGAAGTTCCAGAAGACCCATGCCGTGTATGTTCTGGCTTGCTCGCACCTATTTCAATTTCCTCTATGCCGAAGCCGAACACGCTCAGATTGCAGAAAGGACTGCAAGTCCCCAACACGTGGTCTGGTATGTTCCCGCTCCCAGCAGAAAACCCGCGGTCAGATCGCTTGACTGGTGTTTCCGCGGCCCTGTGGAAGTGGCTATCTTCCGCAGCGCCTGGAATGATCCGGATGCACTATTTGTTGGTGTAAAGGCCGGCTTCAACCAGGTCAATCATGGTCATCTCGACCTGGGCAACTTCGAGCTTGATGCGTTGGGGGTTCGATGGGCAAGCGACCTCGGTTCGGACAACTACAATCTGCCCGGCTACTGGGACAGCAAAAGGGGCGGCAAACGGTGGTCGTATTATCGTTTGAACTCGAAAAGCCATAATGTCCCGCTGCTCGGAGGCGAGGGCCAGGACCCGATGGCCAAGTCGAGCATCGTCAAGTACGAGTCGAAGAAACCTTCCGCACTGGCTATCATTGATCTGAGCGGTGCTTACGAGAGGTTCTCAAGCAAGACGCTGCGAGGTGTCCAGCTCGTGCAGGGTCGCAGGGCCGTATTGATACAGGACGAGTTCGAGATAGAAAAGCCGTGCGAGCTGGTGTGGGCAATGACAACCGAGGCGAAAATAGACCTCCAGGAGCCGCGCCAGGCCTCGCTCACGCTCAAGGGCAAAGAGCTAAGAGCACGAATCTTATCACCTATTGATGCGGAGTTCTCTATTGAGTCAGCGGAGCAAGAGCCGCCCCAAAAGACTAATAAGGGCGTCAGCCGACTTCTGGTGTCCGCCAAAGGCGAACCGAAGGCAAAAGGGAGTATCCGCGTGGCGGTCCTGCTCTCACCGGTGTGGGAAAAAGGCCATGTCGGCTCCGTCGAGCTAAAGCCGCTCGCTGAATGGTAGGAATATCGGCTGCATTGCCCTGCATCCTCATGGCCTGGAGAATTCCGGATAGCTTTGCCAATAGAGATCCGCAGGACAAAGGCTTATGCTAAGAATTATTCAGGCTCAGATGGGTAAGAATCTTGCTTTGGCCCGTGTGCTTTTTGAAGAATATGCCGCTTCGCTGAGCTTTGAGCTGGACTTTCAAGATTTTGAAGAGGAGTTGGCCAGTCTTCCGGAAGGTTATGCCCCGCCACACGGGTGCCTGCTAATCGCTACGCATAACGGACGGACTGCTGGGTGTGTGGCTCTCAGGAAGCTGAGTGCGGGCGCATGTGAGATGAAGAGACTGTACGTCAGGCCACGATTCCGCGGTTTGGGGGTCGGCAGGGCCCTGGCGGATGCTATCATTGAAGAAGCTCGAAGGATCGGCTATACTTGCATGCGGCTGGATACGGCTCCGTCTATGCGTGTTGCCAGAGCGCTGTATGCATCTCTGGGATTTAAGGCGATTGCACCTTATCGGTACAATCCGATTGACGGTGCGGTATTCATGGAGTTAACGCTGGTTTGAATATTGCATTATGCATAGGCTGCTGACGTCCATGTCGGGGCTAATCCCATCAGGTGAGCCTCAGTGTTGTGGGACGTGATGGCGCAAGAAAAGCTGACTATTAGGAGAACACAGATGCAAAACAGAAGGGTCCGTATCAGCAAAATAGTCTCTGGTGTATCCATCCTTTTGATGAGTTGCTACGGTGGTCCGCTTTGGGCGGGTGCGCAGGATGCTTCGGACAACGAGGCTGAGCTTCGCCAGGGCAACTACCATAGCGAAGAGGCTGCGAAAGCAGAACTAACCAGGTTTGCGGAAACCTATTCCAATCTGGCCGAATGGAAAACAAGGGCCAAACGCATTCGCGAGGGCATCCTTCGCGGAACCGAGCTTCTGCCCATGCCCGAGAAATGTGCTCTCAATCCGATAGTCCACAGCAGACGCAAATACAAGGGCTACACGGTTGAGAACGTGGCCTTTGAGTCTTTGCCTGGCGTCTTTGTCACGGGCAGCCTATACCGTCCACGGCGGGCCAAAGGGCCTTTTGCCGGGATACTTTGTCCCCACGGACATTGGAGCGACCCAAATAACTATGGACGCTTTCGCCCCAATATGCAGAGACGATGTGCTACTATGGCCCGCATGGGGGCTGTCGTATTTTCCTATGACATGGTGGGATGGGGCGACTGGAAGGAGGCAGGCTGGCAGCATAACCGGCCGAAGGTTTTGAAACTCCAGCTCTTCAACAGCATCCGCGCCGTGGATTTTCTCTTGTCGCGAAAATATGTAGACCCCAAGCGCATTGCCATAACTGGGGCTTCCGGCGGAGGAACACAAACGTTTCTCCTCACTGCCGTTGATGACCGGATTGCCGTGGCCGTCCCGACGGTTATGGTTTCAGCACATTTCTTTGGCGGATGCAACTGTGAAAGCGGCATGCCCATCCATAAAAGCAAAAACCACGAGACCAACAATGCCGACATAGCCGCTCTGGCTGCACCGCGACCGCAACTGATTATCTCCTGCGGCAAGGATTGGACCAAAAACCTGCCGGAAGTGGAGTTCCCTTATGTTCGCAATGTCTATCGTCTGTACGACGCTGAGGACCACGTTGAGAACGTGCATCTGGCCGACGAAGGACACGACTACGGCTATTCAAAGCGAATCGCCGCGTACAAATTCCTCGCCAAGCACTTAGGTCTCTCGCTCGACAAAGTCACCAAGTCTGACGGTTCGGTCGACGAGAGCTTTGTCACCATTGAAAAACAAGAGGACCTCTACGCCTTCAACGAGAAGCATCCCAGGCCTGCAAATGCCGTCAAACCGGATGTCAAAGAGCTGCCCTGGGATTAGCTGCTGACGGTTCGCAGGCAGAGGTGAGTTATTTGGCAATGGCATTCGGCAGCTGCTGCGTAGCCTGCCACAACTTGCTTGAAGGAAGGAATTGGTTTTCGCCAGCGGCGACCCAGGTTGGTCTACAGTGTTAGGGCTCTGTGTTACGGTGTGCGGCGGAGTCTTTGCGTGTATCCTGCTCAAATCCTTTCTTGCCCTGCGAATTAGCAAAAACGGTCAAGAACAGCGGGCAAGGTTCATGTATAATCCTCACCAGTGTAAGCCGAACAATACGGTGGACTTTCAGCCTATGAAGAAATCGACACTAAAACTGTACGAAGAGCGGATATTACGAGTGCTCGTATTCATCCAGCAGAACCTTGACAGTGATTTGCCGTTAGAGCAGTACGCCAAAGTGGCTCACTTTTCGCCTTATCACTTTCATCGGATCTTTAGCGGGATGGTGGGCGAATCTCTCAAAGAGCACATACGTCGTCTTCGCTTAGAGCGGGCGGCGATGAAATTGAAGCACACGGATAAGTCTGTGCTTGAGATCGCTTTAGAGGCGGGCTATGAAACGCATGAGGCGTTTACCCGGGCATTCAGGGCTGTGAGTGGCTGCTCGCCGACTCGTTTTCGGTCAAGCAAAAGTGTTTTGCTGAAGGCGGGTCCATCCGCCATCCACTATCGCAATGAAACTGCTATAGAAGACATCGAATTGGCAATTGGAGGTGAACCTATGGACGTGGAGATAAAGCGCTTAGAACCCGTGCGTGTGGCATTTGTGCGGCATGTCGGTCCCTACAATGAAGTGGGGGCGGCCTGGGAAAAACTCTGTGCGCGACTTGGCGCCGAAGGTATGCTTGGTCCGGGTACGAAATTCGTAGGCATCTGCCACGATGATCCGGAGGTTACCGCACCTGAGAGGATCCGCTACGACGCGTGTGTCACTGTTGATGATGACTTTGAAGGCGAAGGTGAAATCGGAGCGCAGACTGTAGGCGGCGGCGAGTATGCCGTGACAACGCACGTCGGCCCGTACGATAAACTGGGGCAGACATACGCCAGACTGTACGGTCAGTGGCTTCCTCAGAGCGGACGTGAACCGCGTTCGCAGCCCTCTCTGGAGTTCTACTTAAATGATCCGGAGAGCACCGACCCGGAGGATTTGCTGACCGATATATATGCACCGCTCAAACCGCTGTGACGAAAGGTTAGTCTTATGGCATCCAACGAGAAAATCGATCTGTACAAACGGCACAAGGACCAGTACGTCAGCTCCAAGAGCCCCGTGCTTGTGACGGCGAAGCAGGCGACGTATCTTAGTATTAGCGGGCGAGGCGCACCCGGCGGGCCGGAGTTCACAGAGAAGGTCGGCGCGTTGTATGGCGTGGCCTACATAATCAAGATGACCCGCAAGTTTGCAGGCCGGCAGGACTATGTGGTCTGCAAGCTGGAAGGTCAATGGTGGCTGGATGACTCGCAGCAGGATTTTGCTGCCGTACCGCGCGACGAATGGAACTGGAGGCTGATGATCCGTACGCCGGACCTCATCACGGAAGACGACCTGCAAAAGGCCGTTTCCGCGCTTATCGAGAAGGGCAAATCCCCACAGGTCCGCGCAGTCAAGCTTGAGTCCATTGCGGAGGGACTATGTGTCCAGATGTTGCATGTCGGCCCCTACGAGCATGAAGCCCAGACCATTGCAGTGATGAAGGCCTTTGCCGAACGGCAAGGGCTTGACTTCTACGGCCTGCATCACGAGATATACCTCTCTGACCCGCGCCGGGTCCGCCCGGACCGGCTCAAAACCATTCTCCGTCAGCCGGTCAGGAAGAAACAGAACTAACGGGCAATGCGGTGAGGTGTTTGCTGGTGGCTTTGCGGTAGCCGGTCACGGTGATTGTGGAGTCGGGCAGGACCTCGACAATGGCGTAAGAATTGTTGTCCGGGCCGGGGCCTTCGACCGTTGCCTTTAACGTGTAGTAGTGAATTGCCTCTATCAGGCTGCAAGCGCCTTCGTGATAGTGGCCCTGCAAGACGGCCAGGACCTTGCCCGATTCCTGGAGGATTTGGCGGACGTCCGCGGCGTTTTTGACATAATATTCGCCGGTCCCGTCGAGCAGCTGGTGGATAAAGACGATAGCCGGTCCGCGAGCGGCGGCGAGGTCGTGTCTTAGCCAATCCAATTCGTCCGGAGCTACATTGGCATCGGTCCAGTCGAAGTTGCCATGGTCGTAGTTGCTGCCGTCGGCAGTGTAGTTGGCGTCGAGGACCGCGAGGTGCAGGCCGTTCAAATCAAATGAATAATAGCTACAGGCCGAGTCTATATTGGTGTTCTCGACATTGGCCAAGAACTGCGATTTCGAAATGCTGTCCTCATCGTGGTTGCCGAGGACGTGATAGGTCGGGCCGTTGAATCGCTGGAATACTTTCTCGACGGCCAGCAAGTGCGAGATGGTCTTGTCTTCGATGGGCGGAGTGTTCTGGTCCTTGAAGTCGCCAAGCTCGATGAGAAAATCGACCTTCTTGACATTCATCAGCTCTACGCACTCGGTTAGCTTGTCAAGAGATTGGCGGTAGAATCGCGTGCCGAGGGGGTCGGCATCGGCGTAGTGCGTGTCGGTGACTACGCCGAAGCGCACGACCCTGGGTTTCGTGCCGGTGAGAAGCTGTGGAATGCAGGAAAGCGGCGCGACAGCCAGCCCTGTGAGCGTGCCGAGCGAGGCCCTTAGAAATACGCGACGGGTGATGAGCCAATCCTCGTTATGGGGCTTGGTCAAACACGATTCGTTGTTGAGGTAATTGGCGGCCATCGGTCAATCCTTTGGGACTGAAGATTTTAGGATGTCTGTAATGAAACTTGCAGCCAGCAGCTTGCTCAGTCAGGTGGCTTCTTAAGCTCTTCAATTTTGGGCAAATCCTTGAGCGTGTTTAGGCCGAAGACTTCCAAGAATTTCTTTGTTGTCCCGTACAGCATCGGCCTACCCAGAACTTCAGCTCGGCCAACAATCTTGACCAGCCCTTTATAGCAGAGTGCTCGAATTACCTCGCCGACAGCAACGCCCCTGATGGCCTCGATGTCGGCTCGGATTGCCGGCTGCTTGTATGCAATTATGGCGAGCGTCTCCAGGGCGGCAGGGCTTAGTTTAGTGTCGCTGCGGGCGCGAAGCAACTTTTTCAGCCAATAATTATAGGAACTCAGGGTCAGCATTTGATAACCGCCGGCGATCTGCTCTATCCTAAAAGCGTTATTATTAGCTTTATATTTGTCATTGAGGTCTTTGATGTGCTGGCGGATTTGCCTCACACCTGTCTCAACGATGTTCCCCAGCCGAGCTTCAGATAAAGGCTCGTCACTGGCAAACAAGACCGCTTCTATGACCGACTCAACCGTCGTTTCCACATCCTCGTCCGGCTGCGATAACTCAGGTTGCTCTTCATTGGACATTTCGCATTCGACGTTCGATATCGAATCTTCGATGTTCGACTTTTCCTCGTGCTCCTCTGTCATAGAGTTCTCCATCTAAAAGGATCAGCATCTTTTCTGCTTATCTTTACTTTGACTTGTTTTACTTGGCCCCGCAACTGTTTGGCGAATTTTTTCAATATGAATCGTTCTGAGACGGAATGGCTCAAGCAGATGCAGGTCAGACCTGCCTCTTGTGCGGCCATCGCATGATGGTGCTTCAATTCACCCGTGACGTACAAATCAGCTTTCGTACCTATTACCAAATTGATAATCTTACCGCATGAACCTGCACAGACTGCTGCTGTTTTCACCAACCGTCTCTCGTCTCCGACCAGACCGACGGCCTTGGCACCGGTAGCCTTTTTGATTCGCTCGACAATCTGTTGCACGCCCGTTGGCTGAGCCAATCTGCCGATTCTACCCAGCCCGAATTTGCCTTGGCTATTGTAAATCTTAAAAACATCGAAAGCGGGGGTCTCGTACGGATGGGCCTTCTTCATTGCAGCTATTATGTCGTCGAGCCTGTCGGCAGGCACAACGGTCTCAAATCTTATTTCCGGCACTTTTTCCAGCTTGTCCTTTTTACCTATAGCCGGCCTTGCACCTGGCAAAGGCAGAAAACTGCCCGTCCCTTCAGCCTGGAAACCGCAGTTGCTGTAATTGCCTATTATCCCTGCACCGGCAGCAAAAACCGCGTTCGAGACTCTGGTCACCGCTTCAACGGGGATGAAAACGACAAGCTTATATCTATCGGATGGCCAGTGAACATAATCGCCGATGGGCTTTCCATCTTCAATACCAATAATCTCTGCAAGTCCATCATTTACTCCACCTGCCGCCGAATCCAAGGCCGTATGTACGGAGAAGACCGCGATCTCAGAGCGGACTAAATCATACACGGCGTCATTTTGTCCGCCTGCGGTGATTGTCTTTAAGCCATCCCAGATTACCGGGTGATAACTCACAATCATATCCGTCTTTAGTCTTTTGGCCTCGGCAACTACGTCACCAGTTACATCAATCGTAAGCAGAATATTCTTCACATCCTGCCGTGCATCGCCGATGAGCAGTCCTACATTATCCCAGTCCTGGGCCAGTTCAAGCGGGACAATTCTTTGGATGGCTGCTGTAACGTCTTCTATCTTCATTTCTTTTTCCTGCACTGGCGTTTAACAAATTCGTCGAAGCTCTTTCGCAGCCCTTTTGCCACCGGTCCAACTTCACCACTACCTACGGTGTGCTTTTCTATTTTGCGCACCGGCATGACTTGCATAATCACGTTGGTCAGGAAGATCTCATCAGCTGCCAGGACATCATCTATGTAAAGGTCTTTTTCGACCAGTTTGATGGATGCTTCTAAGGCAATTTGGCAGACGGTTTTTCTTGCCACGCCTGCGAGGACCGGCGTCCTGATCGGCGGGGTATAGAGCACCGAGTCTTTGGCCAAAAACACATTGCTTATGCATCCCTCGGCCAGTCGATTATCTATGGTGAACCACAACGCCTCAGCAGCTCTTTTTTCGTGTGCCAGCCTCAGGGCAATCATCCGCGCGAAATAGCTTGTTGTTTTGTGTCCGTAAATCGGTTCAGCGGGATTCTGCCTGAATGGGCACAGCACGACCAACACGCCGTTCTTGTAGTATTCTGCCGGATAGGGCAGAAATTTCGTCGCGGTGACAAGCAGTGTTGCCTGGTGCTTTCTATCGGATTGGGACATCGACCCGCCGGTCAATGTCAGCCGCAAACGCGCTTCGGTTAGTTCATTTGCTTCCAGGAGTTTGTAGATGCCATCGGTGACGTATTTTCTATCGTACGGATTGTTTATTGACAAACTGTTGGCGCTGAAATACAGCCTGTCCAAATGGTCTTTCAGCGCAAAGACCACTCCATTGTGACTTCGCATAGTCTCGAACAGACCTGCTCCATACAAAAAGCCGCTATCGGTAACGGATATGCGTGCCTTGTTGATGTCGACTAACCGGCCATTAAGGAAAACTTTTTCCGCCATTGTTTTCGTATCTCGTATTGCGTCGGTTCTTAACGCAATACGCATCACGCGCGACGCGTCACGCTTTGTATTCCCGCTAACAGCGCTCTCGCCTTTGTAATTGTCTCCTGCCATTCAGCCTCTGGGTCGGAGTCTGCCACTATACCGCCACCGGTTTGAGCGAAGGCCTTTTGGGCTTTGATGATAATTGTTCGTATGGCGATATTCAAGCATACACTGCCGTCAATGCCGACAAAGCCGATACTGCCGGTGTAAACACCTCTGGCGGTGGGCTCTGTTTCGTCGATGATTTCCATCGAGCGAATCTTGGGAGCGCCGGTAATAGAGCCACCGGGAAACATCGCCTTTAAGATATCGCAGAATGTAGTGCCTTTGCGGAGCTGGCCCCCTACGGTTGCCACTGCGTGAAAAACCGTTGGGTAGCTTTCGATTGTCCTGGACTGGATTACTCTTCTGGTCCCCGGCTCGCAGATTCTGGCCACGTCGTTACGCTCGAGGTCGATTATCATGTTCAGCTCTGCTCGCTCTTTTTCGCTATGAAGTAACTCGTGGAAATTTTTTGCATTGATTTGTCTGATTTTGCGACCAACCGGGTCGGTCTCATTAAGTCTTAGCCGAGTGCCTTTGATGGGCTTGGTTTGAATGAATCCGTCCGCAACTACCATGAACATCTCGGGCGAGGCACTTACGATATGATGGCTCCCGCTGTCAATATACGCTGCATAGCCGCTCGGATTGTAATGGTTTTGCCAGTGATAAACGTCTATGGGGTTGGCATCGTAATCGGATTCAAATCGCTGGGAGAAGTTGACCTGATAGATATCACCTTCGTAGATATAGTGCTTTATTTTTTTGACTGCCTGGATGTAATAATCCTTGTCCATATTGCATCGAATTTGCGAGAAATCTATGTTTTCAAGGTCGGCAGGCACCGGTTGCTGCGCGCGTATCTTTTGGGATTCGGCCACCAATCTCTCGAGACCGGCCAATTTCGCACCCGGCGTCTCAGCTTCACCGGGCAATTCCAAGGCGAGCAGCCAACAAGCCCCTTCAATATGGTCATACGCAATAATGCGGTCGTAGAAGCACAATCGAATCAGTGGCATTTCAAGGTCATCTATTGTAGTTTCCGGGAGCTTTTCAATATGTCTGCCGAGTTCATAACTAAAATATCCGACCCAACCACCGCAAAAAATTCCTTGTAGGGGCAACCCTATGTGGTTGCCCTGATGGTTTTCAATTTTGTATTTAGTCAGGACTTTTTGCAGTTTTGCGAATGGGTCTTTTTGTCCCGCCTTAAATTCAAATATCTCTTTCGGCTCGGCGGCCCAGTAGCTGAATCTATCTACATCGGCCTTGGCTACGTTGCCGCCGAGAATTGACGCTGATTCTTGACCGCCAAATATTTCATTCAGGGCCGGCAGGTTGATCGGCGCGCGGATTATTTTGGAATGTAATTTACAGGGGATGTATTTGTCCGTCTTGACTACCGTCCCTGTCGTCATTGTATCTTACCAGCCCTAAACTCGTTTATGATCTGCACTGCTGAAGAGGTACCTATTCTTTCGGCTCCTGCTTCAAGCATTTCGAGGGCCTGGCTTGCGGTTTTTATTCCGCCGGCTGCCTTTATTCTACAGTTTGGAGCCGTTTCTTTCATCAGCTTTATATCCTCCAGCGTCGCTCCGCCGGCAGGATGCAGGCCTGTGCTTGTCTTTATGAAATCGACTCGGCAGTCATTTGCTATTTCACAGGCAAAGACTTTTTGTTCCCTGTTCAGAGCAGCCGATTCGATTATGACCTTCAGCACAACAGCGGGCCTCATCGACCGGCAAACCTTGAGGACCGCCCGCAGTTGGCTCCGCAAATACTTGGAGTCACCTTCGATTATTGCTGCCAGATCGGCGACCATATCAATCTCATCAGCCCCGGCGAAGATAACGTCTTTGGTCTGAGCAATCTTTATCTTCGTAGAATCGGCGCCGAATGGCAGGCTGGCCACACCACCGACTTTCACTTTCGTGCCGTGCAGTTCTTCTGCCACTAAAGGCACCCACCGGCCATTCACACATACCGTATGAAAGCCATAGGTCTTTGCCTCGTCGCAGAATTGCTTGATTCGTTCTGTCGTTGCACTTGCATCGAGCAGCGTATGATCAATGCAATGTGCCAGGTGTTGTTCTTCAAGGGCAGTCACTTTTGTATTTGTCCTCTATCTCTGGGAGACACTACTTGGCTTTGTATCTATCTTTCTGATCGAAAAGCGTCAGGTCCTTATAACCCTTTTTGATTTTTGCACTGTGCTTGACACCTTTGGCAATAAAGTACGTATCCCCCTTTGTAAAGCTGTTTTTCTTGCCGTCGATCGTTAATTCACTTTCACCGTCCAAGACGACTCCCCACTGTGCTTCGTGATGATGTTCGGGTACTTCGACGTCATTTTCGAAACTCATAAATACAAACTGCCCGTTCTCTCCTTGAAAAAGGTATGAACGCAACCCTTCGATGGGGATGTCTGCTCCCGGCAGATTTGCAATTATCTCTGGAAAGAAATCCTCACCTGCGGCAGTCATTGTTGTACGTATCCTTTCGTTTTGAAGAATTTGAACAGCTCTGCGGGATTTCCAAAAACCTTTGTAGCGGTCTGTGTAACAAATACCGAGGGAGTTTGTTGTGCTGTCCAGATGACGTAGACTTCTTTCGCTGCTTCGTGAGCATGCTGCAACTCCCTTTCGACCCCGCTGGATATTGCAGCTCGCCCGTCCGGCAGTGTCGGAATAAAGCTGACTATCATGTCTGACTGCTCAATCAGCAGAAAATCGCGGGCGTATGTTTGGCTGTTAATGTCACGCTCGATCTGCTGAACTTCGCGCAAATCCAGCCGGATTGTCTGTCCTGACGCCGTCAGCTCAACGTTATCCAATCCCTTCTGGGCTGCCTGGCGGGCTTTCTGGGGCAGATACGATTCTTCCAAGTCACCGGGATCAAAGCAGGCAAAGAATTGCTTCATCAGTCGCCTGAATTCATCAATCTCTTTCCTGACATCTTCCATATCTCCAACTGTGGTCATGGGGTACCTCGTGTAGACTTTTTTGCAAGATTTCTCGAAGACAAGTCTGTAGAACGTGTCAGTCGTTTCCTCTCTAGCGCCCCTTGCCAGGCAGTAGAAAGGGATTCTTTCGTTAATGCCTTTGCAGAGCATCTGCGTGCTGATAATCTCTTCCTCCCGCCAGACAATCAAGTCCTTCAGGCTGTGTTCGATAGCGTGTTCATCTACAAGCCGGCGGTGCAATGCAATCACACCATCGATCAGGCAAATGTACATGTCAGCATTGAGCTGGCGCATCTGGTCAAAATCAACCGCTGGAAACAGCCCATGTCTCCAGCGGAAAGTGGCGTGAGTATTGACTACCAGGTCGGGGGCCTTCTTAGCTTTGGCAATGATATCTTTGAAGACACTGCGCCGAAGCGAGCTTAATCTCTTCATCGGTATGTCAAGGATTTTGCCGGGTGGTATATCGGGTGCCTCAGCGTACATCGCGTCGCCCACATTGCATAGCAGTATCTCTTTTCCTTTCTTAGCTGCAAATCGGCATACTTTTTGAAGATAATTTTTCTTATCAAGGCCCACCATCCCAGTGACAACGACTATCATGATTCAAGACTCCAGAGCCAAGACCTAAGACCCAAGCATAGAATTTTAGCCTTTAGTCTCTCTTTTCACTGAATTTATAAGTCCCTTTAGCGTTTTAGCCGTTTCTGTTCTTAAGCCCTCCGACTTTTTATAGTCATCGTCTTGTAGATATTTAAGACGGTTTGCAAGATGTAAAAGGTATTCTGTCTCTGCTATCGAGCCCCTCGCAATATAGAGAAAATTAAGATATTCCCTTTTGTGCTCTCCGCCTGCACCTTCAGCTATATTGGCAGGCACTGAGACTACAGTTCTTCTTAGTTGAGATGTAATTCCATACAACTCCTCTTTTGGAAAAGGCTCGCTATCAGAATATACCGAAACAGCCAACTCATCAGCATATTGCCATGCTTTTATGTTCTTAAAATCTCTTCCCACATGTTTCTCCCTTTGGTCTTTAGTCTTGAGTCTTTGGTCTGGGGTCTTTAAAGGCTCTTCAGTCGTTGCTTTCTATCGTAGTCTTTCAATGCGGCAATCAGCGTGCCCATGTCGCCGGCCATTATCTTGTCCAGGCTGTAAAGGGACAAGTTAATTCTGTGGTCGGTCAAGCGATTTTGTGTGAAATTATACGTCCTGATTTTGTCGGATCTGTCCCCTGAGCCGATCATGGTCTTTCTCTGTGAATCGCGCTGGGCCCTTTCCTTGCTCTGGTAGTATTCATAGACCCTACTCCTCAGGATTCGCCAGGCCTTGGCACGATTCTTGTGCTGGCTCTTTTCATCCTGCATGCTAACAGTAATGCCCGTGGGGGTGTGCTCGAGTCTAACCGCACTACTGAGTTTATTAACGCTTTGTCCCCCTGGCCCTCTTGACCTGCTGATACGTTCGACAACGTCGTCAGGTGCTATTTGAATATCCGGCTCTCCGGGCTCAGGCAGTACCGCAACGGTTGCAGCCGAAGTGTGGATTCTGCCCTGAGACTCAGTCTCTGGCACTCGCTGAACGCGGTGACCGCCGCCTTCATATCCTAATTCAGACCATACGCCCTTGCCCTTCAGACTGAATATGGCTTCGCGAAAGCCACCTTTTTCCGTTGTACTGAAGCCGAGCTGCTCAACCTTCCATCGGTGGCTCTCAGCATACTTGACGTACATATTGTACAAATCTCGCGCAAACAAAGCTGCCTCTTCGCCACCGGTGCCGGCCCGTATTTCCATTATGATCGAATTGGTGCCCAGATCATCAGCCATTATTAACGTGTTTTGGATCTGCTCAAGCAGCGTTTCCTTCTTGCCTTTGAGCTGTTGGATTTCTTCTTTTGCGAGGGTCCTGAGATCTTCATCTGCTGTGCTATCGTTTAATATTTGCTCGGCATCTTCGATACCCGCAATTGTTGTTTTATACTCGCGATACTTTGTGACGATTGCTTTCAGCTTTCCTTGCTCTTTTGCCAGCGCTATCAGCTTGGCTGAATCACTGGCGGTTGCTGGCTCAGCAATCTGCTTTCCGATCTCACCGTAGTGCTGCTCGATCTCGTCCAGTTTTGCCAGGAGACTATCTTTTTTTTCAGGCATAAATATTGTCATCTGAAAGTAAAAAAATAGCGAATAGCAAATAGCAGACGGGAAACCGAACTAAAATGCTAAACGCTGTACTTGTGGAAGACCAGTTATTGCTGCCGGTCCTTTTTGCTCGCTTTGATGTAGCTCTTGCCGTATTTCTTTTGAAATCGCTCTATTCGGCCGGCTGTATCGACATACTTTTGCTTGCCCGTATAGAACGGATGGCACATGGAGCATATCTCCGCATGGATCTCTTTTACCGTGCTGGAGGTCTCGAATGTGTTGCCACAGCCGCAATGAACCACGACCTTGTCGTATTTTGGATGTATCTCTTTTTTCATAACTGCAACTCTCTGAAATACATGAAAACGCGAATTATAAGGCTTTCAACACAGATTTCAACAGATTTTTCTCACGATCGCTTGTTTTTTGGAGTTTTTGGGTGCTGTGAAAAACGCCTCCAAGCACCGATGCCTTGGCAAAGACCTTGGCTCCAGAAGGCTCGAACTGAAGCACAACTCCGAAACGAGCGACTTTCATAAATCAGCAGCACGAATCTCCACGAATCTGCTCAGGACCTGACTGAAGAGCTCAACAAGCCAAAGTTCATCAGCCAATGGCCTTTCAACTATTGACAGAATCAGCCTTTAGTATTATAATATTTGTTAGGTTGGTTGTAAAGAAGTTCTCTTTCAGAAGGAGAGCTAACTTATGGACCCAGGCAAAGACAGTTTCTTCTGGCGATTCAAATGGCATGTTGTGACTATTTGCATCGCTTTAGCAATTGTGTTTCTGCTTGCGCTCTTTACCAACATCTTTCAGCCGTCTGAAACCGATATATTCCGTCAGCTTGTATTGATGCTCGGGGCCTTAATGTTCTTGAGCGCCCTTCTGGCAATGCTCTCGCGGGTGTTCAAGATACTTGACGCACTTCGAGACAACAGTGCAAAGCTCGAGCAGGTCGCTGGAGCCTTGGAAAAGATTCGTGACGGTCTGACACAGATTAATCAAAGCACACGCATCAGCGAGACCGCAAAGGCAATTGCGTTTCGCGATGCGGACAGGCAATCGCTGCGGGAAGCCGTCTTTGAGAAGCTCCAGCAGCAGGACTTCGATGGTGCTTACAAAATAGTCGAAGAAATCGCCGAGCGCGACGAATATAAAGAGCTGGCCGATCAGTTACGCGATGAAGCCGACCGGTACCGTGATGCAACCGACCAGGAACGGGTTAATCAGTCAATAGCGTACATCGAAATGCTTCTCGATAACTATCAGTGGGTCACAGCAGGTACGCGGATCGAGGAGCTTATTAGGACACATCCTGACTGCGAGAGAGCAAATACACTGCGGCAGGAACTGCTCGACAAAAAGCAGCAGCGAAAAAAAACACTACTTGGTGAATGGGATGAGGCCGTCAAGCGCCAGGAAACTGACCACAGCCTGGAAATCCTAAAGGAGCTTGACCTGTACTTGACTCCCAACGAAGCATTAGCCCTACAGGAAGCAGCAAGCGATGTCTTTAGGACGAAGCTGCACAACCTCGGTGTCGAATTCTCCATGGCCGTCACCGAAAAGCGATGGGAGCAAGCCCTCCAGGTCGGCCAACAGATTGTCAACGATTTTCCAAACAGCAAGATGGCTGAGGAAATCCTTGAAAAACTGGATGTTCTCAGGCAGAACGTCCAAATGCAGAACAGCTGAGATTCCAACATTTTGACCGGCCACACGAGCATTGCAGCACTGACTACCAGTGTCTCCCAGAGATGGTGCTTTGACCCAATCATGGAAGAATACGTGCTCAGCTATTGAATCAGCGTTGGTTTTGTGGAGAATCTTTGCTACCCAGGTACCGTAAGCCGCGAGATCAGTGAAAGGGCATTGCAAACGAAGGCCATACTTGCCATTATCGCAGTCCTGTTCTTGCTTGGGGCCACCTTGTTTGTGTGGGCTCTGCGCCGTAGTGAGCAGGAGTACCCTGCTGCGGGGAAGGAACGCAACATTTCGAGCGACCCCCTGTCGGCAGATGACATCGCAAGAATCACTTCATACAGGACGAAGTACCAAAAGGTTCCCGGACCCTCAAACAAAGAGGTTGCAGATGTAGCCAGAATACTGATAGCCACCCATCTGCACCAGGAGAGGGTTGAACAAATTCTCGGGAGGCCAAGCAGTATCTCAGTGATGCAGGACGCCAGGACTCAGGAGGACCTCACATGTTGGGCATATGATGTCGGAGATAGTCGTAGGATGACGCTCTGCTTCGACACGTCTGGCACCATTAGATCCATACGCGGAGCTGGGGTAGGATTCGATGTCATGACCGACCAAACGTATGACCAGTTGCAGAGACGTTATGGGAACTCAGTGGCTCGGGCAAGCATTCAGTTTAGATCCATGAGGCCAACACAAGAGGCCTTTTACAGAAAAGGTGGCAGGATGCATCATTTGGATACTCTGCTGCCGTGCATCCGGCCGGGCATGCTCCAAGACGAAGTGAAATTGCTCCTCGGAGAAAGCTCGGGCACCAGAACAGTCGGACATAAGGACTATTGGAACTATGTGCTCTTTTACTCGCAAGCTCTTACTTTGCAGTTTGACGAGCATCACAAGTTGACCAACCTTGATGGTTATGGCAAAGCCGAATGGAGAAACACAAACTTTGACCATCTTGTCACACTACTCAAACGGGGAACGGTAGGGCATGAGGTCGACCTAATTCTCGGCGCACCTGATCGAGTCGCTCGCTCTGAAAATGGATTGACTACCTGGTTCTACGAACAACAGGACGGCCTGGCAACAGCAGTCCAATTTGAAGATGAAAGACTGATCTCCGTCACTGGCCATGGCCAAGAAACATGGAATCGCGTGAATGAGAATGATAACCAAAAAGTGTCAGGTCCGGGAACATCATAGTCAGACGAGTAAACAAGAAATACTATACCAGACGCAGTCACGAACGGCGGTTTTCTAAATCGACTGGTAGAAAAGGCAATTAGCCGAAGCCAATAAGCTTTACCTCAAGAATCCAGAGTCTATACACCGAAGGCAAGTAGAGCTAAGCAGAACCAAGAGGAGGGACATGTTCGCGCCGACTCTTGTCTTATTGAAAATCGAACAATGATTGCGTCTTAATCATTGTGACCTGGTCCGGAAAAGCCGCGAATGTATGGATGTGCAGTTCGCTGCGTCTGGCCTCGAAATCGATGTAGCAGAACGGCTGCAAATTGTCGACTTCTAAATCCGGGAATTTAACAAACACGCCGCGATTTCGTGCGAACTGTTCAAGGTCGATATGGCTCTGCCGATACAAATTCGGGCTCATCTTTTCGACCTGAAAGTCAGTCATGTAGCTTATTCCCCGGCTCAGAGTGCATTTATGGGTCCGTGGGCCGCGGAATTGGAAACGCTCAACCAAACCTCGATGTGGAAGCATTTGACCGGGTGTGCTTATGACCTCGCTCAGGCACGCATCCTCGGCGAAAACACTAACAACGTGGGTGCAGCCGGTAACCCAGATAATCGCCTCATATTTGTCGGTTTTTAGCTGCCGCTTGGCATAAATCTGGAAAAGCTCCGGATGCAAGGGTCTTTGAAAAAGGCTGAAGGTTAATTGCTCGATAGCTACGTTGATTTGTGGCGATTCCATAAGCAAAATCCCAAAAACATGAAGCCCTGACTTTTGCGTATTATACAAAAATCGCCACGTCAATTCAAGCTTAATATCAGTACTGATAGGGGCTACTTCAGCACTTATGGGACGATTATTCTGCAAGCTCCGCAAGCTAAAAGAGTAACAGTAAGAGAGTTTTTTCAAAAAAATTTGAAAAAGCACAGGCAAATACTTGGTTCCTATTGCTGGAAAAAAGCGACGTTAATAATTGTCGCAATAATATCGTAAAAAGCATGCGTTCCAGCCGTAATCCCGAAACCACGAATTGCAAAAAGAATCGCAAAATAGACGCCTGCGATTATCCGAAAACCAAACTCTGTCCAGCTAAATGGAGCACCTATCGCCAGTTGTCCATTTACAAACACTATGTGATGGTGGGCACTGAATAAAGCTGCCGAAACAAGAACCGAAAGTACAATCGAACATCTATGACTGAGCCTCATCAAATCCTGGAGCAACATCATCAAAATGCACATTAAGACCAGGCGGAAGATAAGCTCTTCATAGATGCCTGCACCTATTCCGGTGACAATATTGGCCAGCAGAAGCCCACTTCTCATACGGTTGTTATGGGTCTCTGCAGCCACCAGCGGTAACCCGTCAGTGGTAACTGAAGAACACCTCGGTGCAGCGCTTGTCTGTACTCGCGTAGAGCTATATGCAAGCTGAGAGACGTCCTCTTTTGGCTCAGCCGAGCTGCTCAACAGCAAGCTTAGAACAATTAGCGGCACTGCGAGCAAAATGCACTCCGTTGTCATCGGCCCAATATCCCTAAGACCAAAGTACCATCGCTTGCGTGATGCCAATTGTAGTGATATCAAGACTATTACAACCGCCAGTGGAGGTGCCACCCACGCCAACTTGCTGCCAAGACCCAGGTATCTGTCAAGGAAAGTCTGCAGCCAGATGAACGCTACTACTCGATCTTGAGTCTGGTTGAGCACATTGGTGTTGATCAGGATAGTTCCCACCTCGTAAAAGACAATGAAGGGCAGCAGAAAAAGCAACGCGTAAATCGGCCGACTTGTACGTTCAAGATATGAATCTCGGGCAAAGTTGAACAACTGGCTTGTGCTGTACCTATATTTGTCGACCATCTCGTTGGCCGTTTTCTGGTTTCTGACTTGCCTGCCCTTTTGGCTCATGATCTCGAAAAAATTAGTTGACCGTATTGATCAAATTTTGCAGAGTTTACTTCAAATGAGGCGGTATTACAATAGTCAAGGACGGCGGCGTTTCGAGGCAAGCGATTAGCGTGATAATAAGCGAGAGATTGACCCGAATTTACGAATTACTTTTCGATCGTTTTGGTCCGCAGCACTGGTGGCCGGGCGACAGCCGGTTTGAAATAATCATGGGTGCAATACTGACCCAGAATACAAGTTGGGCTAATGTCGAGAAGGCGATTGCGAATCTGAAAGCCGCGGACCGCTTGACGCCTGAAAAACTCCGTCATCTCGACGCTCCACAACTGGCTGAGCTTATCCGACCGGCAGGCTATTTCAACATAAAAGCCAAAAGGCTCAAGAGCTTCATAAACTGGCTGTTTGACAACCACCAAGGCAAGCTGACAGACCTCGAAGGCCTTGGCACCAGCCAATTGAGAGCCGAGCTCTTGGCGATAAAAGGCATCGGCCCCGAAACCGCCGATTCGATCTTGCTTTACGCCTTGGACAGGCCAGTTTTTGTCGTGGACGCCTATACCGCTCGCATTGCTATCCGACATGGCCTAATCGAGCCAGGTGCTGATTATGGACAGCTACAAGAGCTTTTTCAGTCGAATCTGCCCGAGGATACCCGGCTTTTCAACGAGTACCATGCCTTGATGGTGCGGCTCGGCAAAGAGTTCTGCAAGCCACAAGCCAAATGCCCCTGCTGCCCACTCGAAAAGCTGCCGCACAAACTTAACCTCGAATATTTCTAATCTTTTGCGCAGACACGGGGCGCCAGTTTGAGTCTTGTCATGCCTGCCAGCTAAAGGTCGGAGCTTCACTGGACGAATCAGCTATTCTTCAATGGAAAACAATGAACTCGAAGAATTTCCGTAGATTTTGAAGAACCGTTAGGGATGATTAAAGTAGCTAATAGATAGAATCGACGAGGTAACGGCTTTATCGAAGCCAGGTGCAAATGATGGTGAAAGAAAGGAAACCTGTTTTTGTCGCTTTTCAGCCTTCAAATTGGGGCAAGGCTTGGCGTTTTGTCTGCTGATGGGGGAAAGAAGTGAGAAGATTCGGCACAAGTAGTGTCGATTTCGGCACCCGCCAATACACGGTTCTCTGTAGACCACATCTCCGGCCGGGACGTTGAGTAGCGCCGTTTGGGTAAAGATACCGCTCGGATGGATAGATGGCTTTGAACCCTAAAGAAAAGGGTTTGTACTGAAGATGTCTCGCCGAGAGTTTTTGAGACTGGCAGCCGCTGCAGGGGCAGCTGCAACCGTCAATCTAACGGTTCTGGAAAGGGCCCTTGCCGGTAACGGCGATCTACGGGTCGTATCGCTTCAGGGACAGGGCTGCAGCGGCTGCTAAGTTTCATTACTGAACAGCGTCAGTATCATAACGATAGATGACCTCATAACGAACAAGATCAACCTGGAATACCACTCGACTCTTATAGCCGCGGCGGGTGATTTTGCATTTGCCCGTGCAAGTGGTGTTCATCCATCGCCGACTGAGCTTTCTACCTTGGGTTCCCATTGGCTGCAAGCCGGGACCGACCTGGACTTTGACCTGGATGGAAACGGCGTGGTCAATTTCATTGACTTTGCAAAGCTGGCTGCGCAGGGCTATGTGCTGGTAGTCGAAGGGGCGATACCTGTGGCCGCGGACGGACGTTTTTGCCATGTGGGTGGTGAAATGAGCATTCTCGAGGCGTTTGGCAGATTCAGTCAGGAAGCCACGCATGTTCTGGCGATTGGCACCTGTGCGGCCTATGGCGGTATTGCCGGGCCGATCCAAATCCGACCGGCGCTCTCGGCTGCAGGCGGCGCTGGACTATATCGGCAGATCAAAGCCGGTCGTCAGTATTCGACCGAGTGCAGGTTGAGAGATAGAAATGGCAAATGCCTCCCAACTGAAAAGTTGTCCTGTTCTAATTGTGGGGATTGGCAACATCCTTTTACGGGATGAAGGATTTGGGTCCCACGTGATTAAGGCATTGCAGAATGTGGAGCTGCCGCCGTCTGTAGAATTGCTGGACGGTGGCACAGCAGGCGCTGACCTTATTGATTCTATATGCGACCGCCGCAAGGTCATTTTCATCGATGCCGTTCAAGCTGATGTCGAGCCGGGTTCAATTCTGCGGTTGACCGCTGGAGATTTGACACAAAACCTCGGCCAGAGTATTTCTCTGCATGAGTTTGGACTCATCGAGGTACTTTTAATGGCGAAGCAGCTTCATTGTGCCCTGCAGGAAGTTGTCATATTCGGCGTAAAACCAAAAGATTTGAGTTGTGGGGTCGGCCTTTCTGAAGAGATAGCAAGAATAGTGCCAAGAGTCATCGAGCTAATTGTCGATGAGCTACATGCCTGACAGTTTGTCCAGCAGGTGGCTGCGAGTCCATCTGTCTTTTGCATGCCTCAGCACACACGTTTTGCCTGCCAGCTATTCTTTGGTCTCCGTGTTTTAGTCGGCAAGCTCATGGGATAACAAAGGCGTTGGCACTAAACGAGGCACCGTCGCATACAGGTGTAATGCAAAACTGCCGTAAAGAAAAGCCAGCTTAAAACGAGCACACTTGCAATGTGCACTGGACTTATAGGCCAGCCCAACGCTCTGCGCCATAAGATGCCTGCCAAATATAGCAGTACGAACAACGGCATAATTGATAGCACTATGAGACTTGGTCTTTTGAAAAAGAGTAACTGGAAGGCAGAAACTATGGGTATCATGAATAAGGGGATAAAGAAGAGTCTTGTGTTCATCGCGTAAAAGGTAAAAGTCGCACCGCGCAGCGTGAACTCCGGCACAATTGCCGCTAACGGCAGAGAAAAAGCGGCCAAGATAGTCACCAATATAGTGGCCAGCACGGCAGTTGTAGCGACCAGAGTAATTGTCGTGATGAACCTTTCTCTTCGTCCGCCTGAGATTAGCATGCTCGCGTGAACAGGCAGTCGCATCTGAGCCACCATAAATCCCGGCATAATGAAAAGGATAGGTGATCCAGCAGGGCCCATGTAGCTGAGGAAACATACCAGAAGACATGCTGCAATCAGAGCCCAAAACACGTTTGACAGATTCTGTTTCCACTGTGGTATTGCCAGGCCGAATGCCGTATATAGCCCGCCCCATATATATCGTCCTTGACTATTGTGGTGACATCGTTCCATATGGCCCAGAAAGAATCGCTCCACTGATGGGCTGGTATGTTTTTTCAATTTCTCCCACTTAATAGCTGCCTTAGCCTGATGATATTTCTGCATTTTATCTCGATTCCATACGTCGAAAAAGCCAATCCATGGCACAGCACAGTACCGCCGCGCAAGGCCTTCGGCCCCCAACAAGAACCACGCCACAGCGCTAGCCAAAACTCCTGCAAGAATAACCCCAGCCGGATTTTCAACAATTGCCCGCTCCATGATTACGTGAAAATCAAAGAAGCCTCCCGCGACAATAACCAAAGGAAGGAATCCTACAAAAGCCCCTGAGGTCCTGATGGCAAAGGCGTATCCTATGCCCAGCCAATAGAAAATCAGACCGGCGAACAAAGCCGAACAGGGCACCAGAGCCAGCTGCCAGAAGCGCAGGCCAGGATACATCAGAAAAAGGAGCGAACCCAAGAAGTTAACCGCTGTCCCTACCAAGAATATGAATTGCCTTACGGTCTTCCTATGACCGGGCAGACAATAAGAAAATGGCTTTGTGACTACCTCCAGGGGCAGCACACCTGCCAGAAGGCCGATCATGAAAGATAATAGGACGAACCCCATGAATTGTCCTTTGGGCACCGCGTGGTCCAGGGCCGCTGCAATACATAGAAAGATTATGAATCCGAGAAACACGTAGACCAGCCAAAGGCCACGACGTTGATAAAGATGCTTCAAATTAACGGTTAAGATACTCATTTTTTTTCACTCCGGTAGAGCAGCCTTTCTATCATCTTCTTAACTGACGACAATCCTGTAAATCTCTTCCAGCGGCAATGTCTCCATCTCGACCCAGCAATCCAGGCTCTGCGCCTGCTCTTGCAGTTTTTCTCGCTGGCAGTCCCGAACCGTTAGTACCGCCTGTCCGTTACTCCGCTGGCATTGAACCACGTTTTCAAACGGCAACTCAGCCGGCAGCTCCTTGCCCAAAGCGCTGATACGTACCCGGCAGAATCGCTCCCTCAACTCATCAAAGCCGCAGTCTAACAGGATACGCCCTTGTTTCATTATTACCGTGTGGTCGATGACCTTCTCCACGTCGCTTAGAATATGTGATGAAATGATAATCGTGCGATTCTCAGTCTGGATAATCTGCAGCAGCAGATCCAGAAATCGCGCGCGTGCCACCGGGTCCAAAGCTGCCGCTGGCTCATCCAGTATTAGCAGCTCCGGCTCAAAGCTTATCGCCAGCAGTATCGCCAATCTTTGACGCTGTCCCGGTGACAAAGACCCAACGCGTGTATCGGTTGAAATTTCAAAATCAGCAATATATTTTTCTTCAAGCTCACGATTCCAGTTTTCATAGTATGTGCTGACATAACGAACCAGTTGCTTGACCGTCATCCATTCAAGAAGCTCGCCTTCCTGGTGGACATACCCCATCCTCGCAAACTCACCCGGCCCTAATTTGCCCGCCTCGCAGCCAAAAGTGACACACTCTCCGGCATCTGCTAAGTATAGTCCAATTATATGTCGAAGCAATGTACTTTTGCCAGCTCCGTTGGCTCCCAGCAGCCCTATGATCCTGCCGCAGGATATCTCAAGGTCGACCTCATCGAGGGCCTTTATCTTTCCGAATCGTTTGCAAACCTTACGCATTTGCACTATTGGCACTTGGCTATTCATTGGAGTAGCTCCTCTTCTGTGAATCATATTTGCTATATAATTGCGTCAGCATCTCTTGAGCTTTTTCCTCTGGTATTCCAAACTGTATTGCCGTCACCGCCGCCTTTCTCAGAATATCTTCCAGAAGTTTCGCTTTGGTCTGCGTCTTCTGGTCCTTTCGCAGCTTGGCGACGAAAAGTCCGATGCCGCGACGTCTGTCCACAAGCCCTTCAATCTCGAGCAGTGCGTATGCTTTGCTGATTGTCATCGGGTTCACTCGAAGCTGGGCTGCAAGCTCGCGCACCGACATCAGCTGTGCGCCTTCGCCCAACTGCCCGGCCATAATTTGTTGTCGTATCTGCTCTATTACCTGGCGATAAATCGGCAATCCACTGTGATGGTCAATTTCCAACAGCACTTGGTCTTGCTCCTAATCTGTATTACTGTATTACAGTCATAATACAGTATACGCACGAGACAAGCTTTGTTCAACAGAAAAAATAGAGATTTTTCAAAAAATTTTTCATCCCATCTCCAATTGGTGCCCAGCTTCCGGTCACAGGCGTATCGGTCTGTACGTATTAAGAATTTATAAGTCTTTGTATATAAATAACTTATCGCGTTAGATGCCGGGATAGTCAGCCTGCGGCAGTTTATGAGCTCTATAAGGCCATTGCTCAGGAAAATTTCACGAAAACGGCCACTTCAACTTGCTTTCGAGTACTTTTGGGTGCTCACCCTTCGTCAACCAGAATTACGCCTGACCTGAAGTAAGAAGCCCTTGACGCCCGTCGCCCTATGGTTGAAAATTCATGTCGCTAAACACGGTTAAGCAGACACTTGTCGTTGCGTTAGGGACCCGTAACAGGTGTTGAGCAGTCACGGCTGCAAGCACAGTCTAAAGGAGAAGGAGAATATGGTGCCGAAAAAAGTGCTTTGTTTGGTGCTGTTGCTAACTGGCCGCAACCTCTTGGCTCAGACCAGCGATTATTTTAACATGCCCTGTGGTGAGTTACTTCCGCAGTCCACCGACCAAGCTGGCTTGTGGTGGGCATCCTCTGGCTGGAAGATAAGTCCCTCCAGACCGTTACCGGAAAAGGAAGGCCGAGCCATTAATATTCGTGCGGCCCGCAACGAAGCTGAGGCTGCACAATTAGCAATTCGACCAATAGCTTCCCTGAAGGGCCTTGTGATACACACCAAAGCCCTAACCGGCCCCGGCGGAACGGTCATCCCCGCCCAAAACGTCGAAGTGCTTAAAGTGCGATACGTTGATGTCACACAGCCCACCGACAAAAGCTCGGTGCCTGGTCTATGGCCCGACCCCTTGCCACCGTTGAAGGATCCTATTAACCTCGAAGCCGACAAGAATCAGCCTTTCTGGATTCGGGTGAAGGTTCCACGTTCTGTGCCGGCAGGAACGTATAGGGGCTATGTTCACTTATCTGCCCAGAACTTCGATGCTGATGTCACGTTGCAAGTGGAGGTATATGATTTTACCCTACCCGACCAGATGACCTGCACGACAGCTTTTGGCTTCTCACCGGGCAATGTATTTCGGTATCAGAAGCTCACTAAAACTGAGGACAAGCGGCTGGTCCTCGATAAGTACTGGGCCAATTTTAGTGCACACCATATTTCACCGTATGATCCGACTCCGCTCGACGGTATTCATGTTGACTGGCCTGATATTAAGCCTACGCCTCGCAAATGGAGCGGAGGCCAGGAAGTCAGAAACGAAAAGCACAGCGGCGACCGGGCCTTGCTCGTATATGATGACCGCAAAGACCTCAATGCTGATGCGACGTATGAGCCGCTAATTGGAATCCCGACAGGGGGTCTGCGCCTGAGCCTCTGGTATCGCACAGCCTTGCCGGACCATGCGCTTTTAGTGTCACTGACGCATTACGATGATTCGGGCAACTGGATTTCAGGGCAGAACAATGACATCAGCCTCGAAGGCAATGGGCACTGGCGACAATTTGATCGCGTAATCAAACGGTTCCCCAAATCGGCCAAGTCGCTCAGGCTGCATCTACGAGCGACGAAGTGGACCGAAAGTGGCGAGCATACCGGCTTGGTGTGGTTCGATGATGTCTCACTGACAGATGTGACGACCGGCAAAGAGCTCTTGGAAGGCGGAAGCTTTGAGCCACCCCCACTGCCACGATTCGAGCAGGATAAGCTTCGCGTCAAATTCGATTTCACTGCCTGGGATAAAGCTATGGAGCGAGCAATGGACCATTATCACTTCAACTCGTTTCGGCTCGGCATTCCCGGCCTTGGCGGCGGGACTTTTCACGGGCGATATGAGCCAGAATTGCTCGGCTTCAGCGAGAACACACCCCATTACAAAGTCCTTTTTGAAAGCTATTGCCATCAGCTTCAGGAGCATCTTCGCCAGAAAGGTTGGCTTGATGAGGCTTATGTCTACTGGTTCGATGAGCCGGCACCAAGGGACTATGAGTTCGTTATGAACGGTTTCCGCAAGCTCAAGAATGCAGCCCCCAACATAAATCGCATGCTTACTGAGCAGGTCGAGCCAGCACTTATTGGTGGGCCGAACATCTGGTGTCCGGTCTCACCGAACTATAAAAATGAACCTGCCGAACAGCGCCGCCAGCATGGCGAAAAGTTCTGGTGGTACGTCTGCACAGGCCCAAAGGCACCCTATTGCACTCTGTTTATCGACCACCCTGGAACCGAGCTGCGCGTTTGGCTCTGGCAGACCTGGCAGCGAAAAATCGACGGCATCCTCGTCTGGGCCACCAACTACTGGACAAGCTCCGCCGCTTATCCCGACCCCGAGAGCCCTCAGAACCCCTATGAAGACCCGATGGGCTGGACGTCCGGCTATAGCACACCTAAAGGCATCAAAAAACCTTGGGGCAATGGCGATGGGCGATTCATCTATCCGCCCGAGATCGCTGCCGACGCGCATACACCTGGGCCGGTCTTCGACGGGCCGGTTGAAAGTATCCGTTGGGAAATGCTCCGTGACGGTATTGAGGACTATGAGTACCTCGCCATGTTAGCTCGACTCTTCGAGGCCAAGAGAAACAAGCTCACCACCTCCCAGCGAAAAGAATACGCCGCACTGCTTGATGTACCGGAAACCATTACCAAAGACATGACCACCTTTACCAAAGACCCAGCCCCTATTGAGGCCCGCCGAGACCAAATAGCGCACGCTATAGAGAAGCTGGATAAGTTGTGAGCCTGCTCCTTCGGCGTTTCTTCGAGGCTTTTCCAACAAGCTCAGCACGCTCGCTAACGCCCTAAGTGAGATTCAACTTGTGAGAAAAGGTTCATTTGCTATACTATCCATTCGATGTTTGCAGCAGCTCTAATCTGATTTGTTGATCCAATTGAAAGGACAAAGATATGGAACCTATTTGTTTCGAGCAGGGTGCGAATGTCGGCGCCTGGTTCATAGTGCTGTTAACTGCATTGGTAGTTCTCGTGAGCCTTGTAGCGCTCGCAATAAAGGTATTGATTTTCTGTAAGATATTCTCCAAGGCGGGCTACAGTTGGGCACTCGGCCTTTTGATGCTCGTGCCGATAGCAAACATAATTATGGCCTTTTTCCTTGCTTTTGCAGATTGGCCCGTCCGCAAGGAACTGCGCAAGCTCAAACAACACCAACAAGGGTCCCAAACGTAAATCCAGGTTAACCAACACAATCGCGGACCGCTGACGATAAGCGAGTAAATACGCAGGCCCATACGAGCTTAGCCCGTCTGACAGCTCACTTAGCTCGCACTACTTAGCCCACGACCTCGCAATAATTACCCAGGATAAGTACGACCTTCCCCTGTTGCCCGGCCGAGAAAGTCCTGCTCAACGCACGCCGCCAAGGAGCTGTTCAGGGACGTAATACCAATTCTATTTATTGATTGCCGATTGCCCGAGTCCGTCATTCCTGCAAAAGCAGGCATCCAGCCCCCTCCAGCAGTATCCTGTCCGATCCCATCGGCAATTCTTAACTGGAATTGGTATAAGGATCGCTTCACAGCACACATTACAGACAGACCTGAAAGAAATATCAAAAAAGTGTGAGTAATTTGCTCTTTGCGCGCATAATGATTAGTAGAAGCTTGTACCGGAAAGGTAGATTCGAGAAAGTGCCTGACGAATTGGAACAACTAAACTCCGTAGGATTTGCTCAAGGCAATCCTGATGTGTGGCGAGACTTTGTCAGACAACAGATTCCGCGGCTTTATGCGATCTTTATGAGCCGTTGGCCAAATCCTTCGCTCGCAGAAGAGCTTGTGCAAAAAACCGTCTTTGACGCTGTGCGGGGACGCGGCAGCTATGACCCGTCAAAAGGCGGCCCTGACCAATGGATTCTCGCCATCGCACGAAACAATATTAGCCTGGAGTTCAGAAAGCGGGCGAGTCGGCCGAGTGTTAACGGCGATATCAGCAAGTATATTGAAGCGATTGACACCAAGCCCTTGCCTGATGAAGTGCTTGAACGAGAGGAGACCGTTGCGATTGTGCGCTCAGCATTGAGCAGATTGGAAACTAAAGAGCAAACCGTGTTGAGAGCCAAGTATATCGAAGGCCTCACAGCACGTGACATTGCTCAGCAGATGGATATCACGGAAAAGGCTGTGCACAACCTCTTGCACAGGGCAAGGCTCTCTCTTCGAGACGAACTTAAACGCGTAGCGCCTCAAGACATTGAAGGGCAAAAACCATGAAGCGAAATCATGACAATTCGTTTTACTACAATGGTATCATCCAATTAGATAAGAATATCTCGCGACTGGTCAAATTGACTGGCGATACAAGTAAACCCCGAAAGACTTTTGTTCAATCGCTCGTATCCAATGCTATCGGCGAGCTCAAACGCTCGGTAGAGGCAACTAAGCACGCCCGAGAGAACATCCTCATGAAAGTGAGCTTTCTGGATAAAGTGATGGGTATCGCAGCAATGATTACCATTGTATGCGGTGCCGGTCTTAGCATTCTGATCTCGGCTCTGGTCAAGATAAACGTCTTTGTTGCTGTGGCAGTCTTTGTCGTGATGTTTGTTAACTGGCTCACTTATCTTGGAGGACTTGTCTTATGAATGCAGAGCAACCAGCAGTAATAAGTGTAATCGACCCTCTAAGCCCCGCGTTTGAAAGGGTAAAGACAATTCTTTTCAGGCCCTTCGATTTAGGCAGGTGGTTCGTTATCGGCTTTTGCGCGTGGCTGGCATATCTGGGCGGAGGCCCAGGTGGGGCAGGAGGAGGACCAAGATGGCAAAGCCCCCCAAGAGAAGCTGAACAAGCTCTGCACGAGGCAAAAGAATTCATGCTGGCTAATATGTATTGGATTGTCCCTGTCGCTGTGATCGGGGTGCTTGTGATAGTTGCGATATCCCTGCTCATTACTTGGCTCAGCAGCCGAGGTCGATTCATGTTCCTGCACTGCGTCGCTGAAAACAAGGCCGAAGTCAAAGTCCCCTGGACGAAGTTTGGAAAACATGCTAACAGCCTGTTCTTGTTCCGAATCGTGGTTGGCATTATCGGCTTCTTGATAGCAGTTATTATCGGCCTGATTATGCTGTTTGTTGCCCTTTCCATGAAAGCCGCTCTTGGCTTCAACGTTTTTACGATAACAGGCGCCATTCTGTGCGCCATGCTTTTTATCGTGCTCGCCATTGTATTTGCATTAATACAGAAACTCACAATGGACTTTGTCGTGCCAATCATGTTCCTGCGAACAACAAGCTGTGTGGCAGGTTGGCGAGAATTCCTGGCCCTGCTTTCGGCAAACAAGGCCCGCTTTGCGCTATACATCCTGTTTCAAATTGTCATAGCTATCGCTATAGGCGCCATTATTCTTGCCGCGATTTTTGCAACCTGCTGTTGTGCTGCCTGTATCCTGGCGATACCCTACATCGGCACTGTTCTGATGTTACCGGTCCTGGTCTTCAAACGGGCCTATTCTCTATGTTACTTCCGGCAGTATGGCCCCCAGTTCAATGTGTTTAGTCCTGAAATCGAAGGGGCCCAGCTCGTTGAGGAATCTTAATTCGTAACTATGGAGTCCACCCCCGGTCCCGGTCTCTCAAACTGGTATGGCTTCAAAACAGCAGGCCGCTTTTGAGCGTAGCCCTTGAACTCATCACCTGCTCCAGTGCCCGGCAGCACGTTGATATTCAATTTGCTACCTGTTCCGCCCTCGTTCCGTGATATGTCGTCAGCGTGTACTCGAATTGCTTGGTTGCTCTCGGCTCTAAGATAAGTGTGAATTTGACCGTATCCAGGTCGACCTTCTCGAATTCATCGAAGTCACCGCTTCTTTGTAGCTTCCAGTACGGCGTATTG
>Ga0209427_10000321_pt1 | contig 49431 bp, 47 predicted proteins | sample DeeMarSWOR136_30_FD_187465 | JGI IMG/M metagenome (GOLD analysis project Ga0209427, IMG submission 187465) | Marine sediment microbial communities from White Oak River estuary, North Carolina - WOR-1-36_30 (SPAdes) (version 2) | ecosystem: Environmental > Aquatic > Marine > Intertidal zone >...
GGGGGGCTGCCTGCAAACTACGACGTCGGCCTCTACGAGGTAGCCAAGTACATCATCCTGCCCGGCTTCCACCAGCCTGTCACTGCCACCTATTATGCAACTAACTTGAAGGCGTGGAACAAGCTGCCCAAAGACATCCAGGCCATACTGGAATGCGCCGCACGTGAGGCAGCGGCCGACCTGTTCCAGCTAAACATAACCAGGAGCATGGAGGCCCTGGAGAAGTTCAAGCAGAAAGGCTGCGAGGTCATCTACCTGCCCGAAGACGAGGTCAAAAAGGCCCGCAAGGTGGCCATGGAGGTATGGGAGGAATACGCCAACAAGAGCGTATTGGCCCGCAAGGTGTTTGACTCCCAGAAGGCATGGATGAAGGAGTTAGGCCTGCTCTAGTGATCACACTCCCCCATTCTGGCGTAGTAAGAATACCGGGGAGCGAGCGCTAGTCCTGGCTTCCAAGGCCTGCGCCCGCGGCCGGTTTTAGGCCATTAAAAGGGGGGTTTTTTGGCGAGTCCTGTCGCTTTCAGGATCCGCTGTCCCTGGAGAGAAAACATGCACGCATTGAAAACCTGTCTTTTGATCATCGACAAGATCAACGAATGGGTGGCCAGGTTGGTAAGCTGGGCGATCATCCTAATCATTGGCTCCACTGTTTACGAGGTTATCATGCGCTACGTCTTTTCCGCTCCCACCCAATGGTCTTTTGAGTTTAACTATCTTGTACACGGGGTCTATTTCCTGCTGCTGGGGGCCTTCACCCTTGCCACCCGAGGCCACGTAAACGTGGACATCTTCTACGCCCGCTTCTCGCCCCGTAGAAAAGCTATCATCGACCTCTTTACAGCGCCACTGTTTTTCTTCTTCATTTCTATGATGTTAATCTTTGGCGGGCAATTCGCCCTCAACTCCGTGGCTTACAGGGAGACCCTTTCCTCGGCCTGGGCCCCACCCATCTACCCGGTGAAACTTATCATTCCCCTGGCAGCCGGTATGCTCATCCTCCAGGGGTCGGCCAAGTTCATCCGTGATCTTCACACTGCCCTGACCGGCCGAGAGGACGCGCTATGAGCATCGAGTTCACAGTGCTGATCATGTTCGTCTCTCTGGTGGTGTTGCTGTTAACTGGCCTACCGCTGGTCTTTGTACTCGGCGGGCTGGCCATGGTCCTTTCCTACTTCCTGTGGGGCCCTAACTCAATGCTCCTTGTGGCCTTGCAGGCCTGGCGGGTAATGACCACTTACTCCTTTGTGGCTATCCCCCTTTACATTTTCATGGCCGTTATACTTCAACGTTCGGGCATCATAGAAGATCTATTCACTGTCATGCGCATGTGGTTCGGGCCTTTGCACGGCGGGTTAGCCATCGGCACGGTGGTTATCTGCACCCTCATGGCAGCCATGACCGGTATCGTTGGCGCGGCCGTGGCCACCATGGGTATCCTGGCCCTACCTGCCATGCTCAACCGCAAATACGACAAGCGTATCGCTGTGGGTTGCATATGCGCTGGCGGTACCTTAGGTATCCTTATTCCTCCCAGCGTCATCACCGTCGTCTACGCTGTTACATCCGGCGTATCCATAGGTCGCATGTTTATGGGCGGCGTTGGGCCCGGCCTTTTGCTGTCTTCTCTTTTCATCACGTACATTGCCGTGCGCTGCTGGCTCCGGCCCGACCTTGGGCCGGCCCCGTCAAAACAGGAGCGCAAGGAGTACTCGTTCAAGGTCAAGCTCCTCGCCCTCAGGGCCGTCATACTGCCAATCATGCTCATCATAGGTGTGCTCGGCTCTATCTATGTCGGCATCGCAAGCCCAACCGAGGCGGCCGGGGTAGGCTGCGTTGGGGCCATCATATCGGCTGCCATCTACCGCCGGCTTACCTTGGTGAACATCAAGGAGTCGGTATACTCCACTGCCAAAACCACCGCCATGATCCTGTGGATAACCATTGGAGCCCGCTGCTTCATCTCAATCTTCTCGGCCGTGGGCGGTGACGAGCTGGTTATGAATTTGGTTTCCGGCTTGGCCGTGAACCGCTGGATCATCCTCATTCTGATACAGCTCATGCTTATCTTTCTGGGGCTGTTTTTAGATGAGATCGGCATCATTCTCCTGTGCGTACCCATCTTCTTGCCCATTATTAAAGCCCTTAATTTTGACCCGGTCTGGTTCGGCATCTTGTTCTTGGTCAACGCCCAAATGGACTACATCACCCCGCCCTTTGGCTATACGTTATTCTACCTAAGAGGAGTGGCGCCCCAAGGGGTGACGATGGGGGACATCTATCGGTCAATAATACCCTTCGTATTGCTCCAGGCATTAGGATTGGCTCTTTGCATGATCTTTCCGAAGATCGTGCTCTGGCTGCCCAGCATGATGAAATAACTCGGATGAAAAGCGATCTGACTGAGAAAATAGACATCCAATTGAAACTCTGACATTGAAGGAGGGTCGGCATGGTGTTACGGAATAATCAAAAGTAGACGTATGGAGAAAATCAGAGATAGACTAAAAGTAGACAAAAAGTGGACATTGGGGGTAATGGATTGAAGTAAATATCTCATGGTAGGACCTTCGGTAAAAATGGAGGTTTTACCATGGGAGAGCAGATTCACAAGAGGCTTTCAAAGGAGTTTGTAGAGGGAGTGTTGGAAGCGTTTAATGATCATCGGATAGGAGAGGAGAAGATATGTGAGATGTTAGGGGTAAGGAGGGCGCAGATCTATAAGCTCAGGAAGAGATGGTTAAGAAGTGTTATAGGGAACAAGCCCTTTGAGCTCTATGGTCGGAGAGAAAGTGCCTTTCATCGAATGCCAGAAGAGGTTGAGCAGTGGCTTCACGAGGAGATGACCTTTATTCGCCAGAAGGCAGAGGTGTATCGAGGGAGATTCAACTTTGCGGTTTTGGCGGAGGAGGCGCAGAAGAGATTTGGTTATCCTTTTCACCGTGAGACCCTCCGTTTGTTTGTTTTGCGCCATGGCTATTACCTGTGGGTTGCCTGAGGAAAAAAAGAAGCTCTACGCGCGATTTGAAACGCCTGGGCCGGGGTTTCTTTTTCAGCACGACACTTCTAAACATCAATGGGTTCCTGCCCTGGGAGGTTATCAGTTTCTCATCCTTACCAAGGATGATTACTCAAGGCTCTTTGTAGGGGCACAACTGATTGAGAGGGGGGGGATCTTTGAGCATCTGGAGGTAGCGCGAAGGACGGTGGAGCGTTATGGTCGGGCACTGGCTTACTATGTGGATCAGCACAGCATATTCCGTTTTGTGGAGCATCACGGGGTGCATGTGAGATATCTCCTTGGGTTTGACGAGGGTGAGATTCAATTCAGAAGGGCTCTTCACAGCATTGGACATTGGGCTCATCTACACACGGCAAGGGGGCAGCGGCGGCAAAAGGGAAGGTAGAGAAGGCCTGTGACTATCTTCAGAGGCGGGTTCCGTATCTTTGTGAGAGGTACAGGATAAGAAGTGTTGCTGAAGCTCAGAAGATCGTGCAGGAGGTGGTAAGTTTTTACAACGAGCATCGGGAGCATGAGGAGACTGAGGAGGTCCCTCTGAAACGCTGGGAGAAGGCCTTGGAGGCGGACAAAGGAAGGCTCAGATCCCTAGACCCTTCGGTTGACCTCGATCTGGTTTTTTCCCTTCATTATGAGCGCACAGTGAAAAAGGATGGTACCTTTAGCTTTAGGGGAAGGGAATTTAAACTGAGTCACTGTGGAGGGGAACGAGTCACGGTGTGCTTGATCCCAAACAAAAAGCTCATGGTGGTGAAGGATAGGCAGAAGGTGGGTGAGTTTTACCTTTAGAGGAAAAACTTCGGATTCCCGCCTTGTCTACTTTTGAATTTCACAAAATGTCTACTTTTGATTTTCGCGGAACACTCTCCGATTTTTTCCTTGACAAAGTCCCTTTTTTCCCGGATGATTTGAAGAGAGTCTTCTCCGCCTTCGTTACCCCAGGCTTTCTTCCCTAGGTCTCGAGAGCCTCACTAAAAAGAGGGGATAAGAGACGCTACTCCTTGAAGATCGAATGACCAAGCCCTCAATAACCAGTAAACGGGGTGATTCCTTCGAAACGGCGTTAAACCTTTTAAGGCAAGGGGGTGTGAGGCACTTCCCCTTCCTGGGAGGAAAATACCTTCTCGGTAAAATCGTCATCGAAGATCTCATGGTAAAGGACACAATCGCGGTACCTCCTGGAATCGGGAGCAGAGTTCCTTTACGAGCATAAAACCGCTGCCTTTACGGTCGCAAATGAGCAAGAGGAATATTGGGTATCATAACCGTGACGAATGCCTCGGGGGCCTTCGCGGGCAGAAATGATACCGAGGGGACTCGTAATGGTGTAGTATCAACAGCTGACTAATAGACGATCCTCGAAATGGGATCGAGTGGTTGAGTCCAATATCTGGAAGAAGCCATCGCGCAGAAGGTGACGGCTTTTGTTGCGGGAAAAGAGGAGGGCGATTGGGATGGTGAAAAAATGGATTATCTTTCTATGGATTATCTTCGGTTCGGTTCATCTTATGAATCCGGGAGCTCCATTGGCATCAGGGGGGAGGGACGATTTGGAGGTAACGGTAAAGGGGGTGGACTTGAATCCCACGGGGGGGAGTTCGTTGGTCGTCCTCGTGGACCTGAATGATGAGACGGCGTTGCCCATCGTGGTCGGATTCTCCGAGGCGAGGGCCATAGGCTTGAAAATAAATGATATCAAGACAATTCGGCCAATGACCCACGACCTCATAAACAATATCTTCGGACGCTTAAAGGCCAAATTAGTTCGGATCGTAATCAATAAGGTAGAAGGGGATATCATCTATTCCATCCTCTATCTAAAGCTAAAGAGGTCGGAGATCCAGATCGATTCCCGGCCCAGCGATGCCATCGCCCTTGCCCTAAGGGCCGGGGCTCCCATTTTCGTATCAAGGGAAGTCCTTGAGGCGGTAGGGGTCGAATTAGGTGAATCGGCTCGGAAGAACCGTTTGGTTATGAAACAAGGTCTGACCCTTCAGAAGATGACTCCTCTTTTAGCAAAGTATTTTGGGCTGGAAAATCCGGAAGGGGTCTTGGTTTCCGGTGTAAAGCCCGGCAGTCCAGGGCAAGGAGCGGGGATCAAGACGGGGGACGTGATCATGGAGATCAACGGTCAGAGAATTATGAGCCTGAGAGGGTTTGAATCTATCGTTCAGGATATTGAGGAGGGGGGACAGGTCAAGCTGCTTGTCCGGAGGGGGACGTACTCCATCCCATTGGTCATGTACCCCTGAGGCTAATCCCCTTGTTGGGATCGGAAAGGGGCCTTGATGGGTGGAGCGGTCAACGCATTGATGGCTCCTTTTGGCCATTGGGGGGTCCCTGGTGGATAAGGCAGATGTGACTTATCCCTTATTCCTTTCGACTCCAGGGTAAACTTGACGAAGCTTCGGGAGTTCCGCTGGTGGCCAACAAGCTCATGCTCAAACCAGGAGGAATGGCCCGGGAAGGGATGATCGATACGGGAGGAGGTAAAAGATGGTGAGGATGTTCGGTTTTAACCTTCTCGTTTTCATAACCCTTCTTAATCATTCCCTAACATACGCCCTCCCTGCCAAGGATGTGAGGGTAGTCCTTGACAGGGAATATTTCCAAATCACCCGGGGGCTCTTAAGAAATGCCGAGAAATCCATTCAAATGATGATGTTCGAGGCGAGCTTTTATGTCAAATATCCCAAAAGCCCCAGTAATATCCTCATCGACGAATTGATATCCGCCCACAAAAGGGGGGTGAAGGTTGAGGTGATCCTGGAGACCAGCGATCGAAAAGGTAGGGTCACGGAGAAGAATAGGCTAACGGGGGAGATGTTATCGAAAGAAGGAGTGGAGGTCGTCTACGATCCCCTCTTTGTGACCACCCATGCCAAACTGATCATCGTTGATGGAAGGGTCAGCCTTCTCGGAAGCACCAATTGGACGTATCACTCCTTGACCAGTAATCACGAGGTAGGTGTCTTGATCGAGTCCCATGAGGTTGCCCGTACACTGCAGTACTATTTCGATAGGGTCAAAACAAGCGGGCATAGAAAATAATGATGGTAACATCCCTTTTTTCCGTCAAATGGAAGCTCTGTAATAAGGAGGTGTTGGATGAAAGAGTTCACTCCGCGACAAGCTGATTTGGTCAGCGCGAGAGAGGCGGCAAAAATCCTGGGGGTGACCGTTCAGACCATTAAGAACTACATATACAGGGGGAAAATGAAATCATACAAGACGCCCGGGGGACATCATCGTATCCTCCGGGAGGATATCATGAACTTCGGCCCCTTGGAGGATAAGCCTTCCAGGGATGAGATGATGGAAAGCTATAATGAGCTTTACCAAGGATATATTGATACCCTCCAAACCCTGGCTAATGCCCTCGATGCAAGGGATGGAATTGTCTCCGGCCATTCGAGAAGGGTAGCCGAATATGCTTCTTCCATGGCAAGGCCCCTGGGGTTCTCCCAAGAGGAAATACACTTAATTGAATTGGCGGGCCTGTTGCACGATGTGGGAAAAATAATGATCAGCGAGCATATCTTAGGTAAGCCTGGGAAGTTGACAGACCAGGAGTTCTATCAAATCCAGCAACACCCGTTGATGGGAGAACGAATTGTCCAAGAGGTCAACTTTTTGCGGGAAACGGGGCCCTTCATCCGCCATCACCATGAGCGGTTTGACGGGAAGGGGTATCCGGATGGGTTGAGGGGGGAAGAGATTCCGCTGCAGGCGAGGATCCTCTTCTTAGCCGAGGCATTTGACTGCGTCCGGTCCGACTGTTCCTTCCATCAAGGGCTACCCCTCGATAGGTCCGTCGATGTCATAACACGGGAATCTGATACCCAATTCGACCCCGAAATTGTGAGGGTCTTTCTCAATAGTCTCGATACTTCCGGGGAATAGACCCAGAATCGCCCTCACCCCGATATTCCCTTTCCTTTCCTCCAAGGGGCGTCCTGTAAAGAAAAATTCCTTAGTACATGGGAATCAATGGCCTTTGTGAATCCTGTTGTTAAGTCTGGAGAGAATTGACCTCATTATTGGACTTATCTTTGAAATGGCGACATGTCTCCTCCTGAGGTGAAAGGGGTTGTGTGGTTTCCTGATTTTTATAGGGGGTATTTCTGCCACGTATTGATTCTATGGGGGTTATCTCTTTCATAAGAGACCCCCTGTCCCTTCGCTTCAATGCTTCGCGGTCTGTTGGGCAAATTCCCTTTCGCTCACTGAAAAGAATCTCAGACCATTGTGAAGTTCGCTTCACTGCAAATAGCGCTCAGGCGCTAGTTGGTTCCCAAAACTCGCCCTTTGTGCTCAAACATTGGATTTGCGGCCGTTTTGCTTCACTAACAATGGTTAACTAAAATTCTTTCATGTTCGCTCCAGGGAACCCGGCCAACCACCGGTTCCGAAACAACCTTGAGCGTTCGGGGCTGGTTATTTTTCTCGCCTTCCAGCTCGGTTTGGGTACTGCCGTTATGCTGGGCCTAAGTGCTGCGGTTTGAAGGCTGGGATTACGCTCAGGGACAACGGTGTTCCCTGGAAGTTTAGGAAATTTCGAAGGGGTTGCCTTTTGGGCTCGCTCTGTTATGATGGAGAGGGAAGGGGTTTGACGTCATTGTAGAAAGTTGAAATCAGACGGCAAAGAAAAAAGATCCAGATGCAAGGCGCGCAAATCCTGAGGAATGAGGCGTACTGTAGAAGTACGCTGCAGCGACGAAGGATGAAGCGCAACGCACCCTTCGGCTTTGCTCAGGGCCGTGAGCATGTCGAACGGCAGATGGACTTATTACGAAGCTGTCGGCTTTGATCAGGGGATGATTTGAATATAGTCGCGGTTTTGCCAAAGTGACAATGATTGGAGTTGTTACCAATACACGGGCGAGAAAAAACGCCGAGAATCCAAACCGGGTAGAGAGGCTGAGACAAATTCTCGGTCGGGAGGGGGTTTTTCGTGCAACCCAAACCCCCGGGGAGATATGGGATGCCGCCAGCGAGTTTCGCCGCGCGAAAATCGATATGTTGGTCATAGATGGCGGAGATGGTACGCTCCATCACACCCTCAGCGTTTTCATTCCAATCTATAAGGGGATGGATCTTCCGCCAATTGTGCTCTTACGAGGCGGAACCATGAATACCATCGCTAATTCCCTTGGGATAAAAGGTCTCTCGGAGACGATTCTTCAGCGAATCCTCAGTGCCATAAGGGAGCGGGCTCCTTTTGAAGTCGTTCGGGCAACCACCCTTCAGGTGAACGATCGATATGGCTTCATCTTCGGGTTGGGCTTCCCCGTAAGCCTGCTGAAGGCCTACTATGGAGGTGAGGGAAGGGGGAAGTGGAAGACCATCAGGGTTCTACTCAAAATCTTATTTTCGTCCTTGGAAAGGGACGGTAGGAGTGGCAAATTTTTCCATCCATTCAAGGCTGATATCCGGATTGAAGGAGAGAAGATGCCTATGGGGAGATATACGGCCATCCTAGGTTCAACGGTGAAGGAGGTTGGGCTGGGATTCAAACCGACCCGCCGAGCCGGGGAAAGGGAGGGTTTCTTTCAAATTCTCTGTTGTGACATGGGCCCCGTAAGGATGGGATTGACTGCACTCAAGGTGCTCCTCGGGATAAAGTTGAGGGACTCGAAACTTTTCGATCGTATGGTAACCCGGTCCGTTATCACGTTGGAGAAACCCGTTGATATGCAAATGGATGGGGAGATATTTAGGGATCAAAAAGAGATTTGCCTTCACGTTGGCCCACCCGTAAGGTTCATAAGGACGTGACCTTCATCATACAAGGTCGTGTCATTCCCTCAATATAACTCAAGGTGTTTGATCGGTTCGAGAGAGTTACTAGTCTTGGACTCAGCTTTGTTTATCACAGCGGTTAGCTGGCGATTGATCTACAAAATGGCCGCCAAATTGTGTTCAACTGGATCGCCTCGAGTGCATTAGTATGTTCTTTTTTTTCAACTTGACACAGGACAATTCATTCCCTATACTCCGAACATCAAACCTCAGATTTTATTCAAACCCGCTGACCAACCATACTTCGTATTCGACCTGTCCAACCAAATAAATTATGGCTCAGCGCAAATGGGGGTGTTGAATGCCGAGACGTGATGACGTAAAAAAGGTGATGATTATCGGTTCGGGGCCTATCGTCATAGGCCAGGCCTGCGAGTTCGATTACTCCGGTACCCAGGCCTGCAAGGCCCTTCGGAAATTGGGATATGAGATTGTGCTGGTCAATTCCAACCCAGCAACAATCATGACCGATCCTGGTATGGCCGATGTTACGTATATTGAATCACTCAATTTCCAGAGCATGAAGGAGATCATCGAGAAGGAACGGCCGGATGCAATCCTGCCCAATCTTGGCGGTCAGTCCGGACTCAATCTCTCCTCGGAGCTGGCGCGCTCGGGCGTGCTTGACGAATACGGCGTCAAAGTTATCGGTGTAAATGTTGATGCCATCGAACGCGGCGAGGACCGGATCGCGTTCAAGGAGACCATGAAGCGGCTCGGCATTGATCTACCCAAGAGTGCACCGGCGTACAGCGTAGAGGAGGCCGAGAAGATTGCCAATGAGCTGGGCTACCCGGTGGTTATTCGCCCCGCATACTGCCTGGGAGGAACCGGAGGCGGCTTGGTTTACAACGTAGAGGAACTCCGCATCGTTGCCAGCCGTGGCATTTCGGCAAGTCTCGTTGGTCAAGTATTGGTCGAGGAATCGGTACTGGGCTGGGAAGAGCTGGAGCTCGAAGTGGTGCGCGATGCGAAAAATCAGATGATTACCGTCTGTTTTATCGAGAATGTAGATCCGATGGGGGTGCACACCGGCGACTCATTCTGCACTGCGCCGATGCTCACCATTGAACCTGAACTCCAGGAACGCCTTCAAAAATATTCCTATGATATTGTGGAAGCGATTCAGGTAATCGGCGGCACCAACATCCAATTTGCCCATGATCCCCAGACGGGGCGGGTGGTGGTGATTGAGATTAACCCCAGGACCTCACGTTCCTCGGCCCTGGCTTCAAAAGCCACGGGCTTCCCGATCGCACTTATCTCTTCAATGTTGGCGGCCGGTTTGACCCTCGATGAGATTCCCTATTGGAGGGAGGGCACACTTGAGAAATACACGCCATCGGGGGACTACGTAGTGGTCAAATTCGCCCGGTGGGCCTTCGAGAAGTTTCGGGATGCCGAGGACAAACTTGGAACACAAATGCGTGCCGTTGGCGAGGTCATGAGTATTGGAAAGACCTACAAGGAAGCCTTCCAGAAGGCCATCCGATCTTTGGAGAACGGCCGCTACGGACTCGGCTTTGGCAGGGATTTTCGCCAAAAGTCCCTCGATGAGCTAATGAAGCTCTTGGCCGAGCCGTCGAGCGAGCGACAGTTCGTCATGTATGAAGCATTGCGCGAGGGCGCTACCGTGGATGAACTTTATAGGAAGACTCATATAAAGCCTTGGTTCATTGAGCAGATGAAGGAACTCGTGGAGCGAGAGGAGGAGATTCTCAAATACAAGGGCAAACTTCTACCAGAAGATCTCTTGATGCAGGCGAAGAAGGAAGGATTTTCAGACAAGTACCTTTCGCAGATTCTCGGCATTCCGGAAGTGGAAATTAGGCACCGGCGCAACTCCCTGGGGGCGGTCCAAGGATGGGAGCCTGTACCTGTCAGCGGGGTGGAGAATGCCGCCTACTATTTCTCCACTTACAATGCCCCAGATAAGGTTGAAACCAGCAAGAAGCGGAAGATCATGGTACTGGGCGGTGGGCCCAACCGTATCGGTCAGGGAATCGAGTTTGATTACTGTTGCGTTCATGCAGCCTTTGCGCTGCGCGATGAAGGGTTTGAGTCAATCATGGTCAACTGTAATCCCGAAACCGTCTCAACTGATTACGATACCTCAGACAAGCTTTACTTTGAGCCACTTACGGTTGAGGATGTGTTGAGCATCTATGAGAAGGAAAAGCCCGAAGGTGTAATCGTACAGTTTGGGGGCCAGACACCTCTCAATATTGCCAATGAACTGGCCCAAGCTGGTGTCAAGATTATCGGCACATCACCGGAAACGATAGATTTAGCTGAAGATCGGGACCGTTTTCGCCAGAAGATGCGCAAGCTGGGTATTCCCCAGCCCGAATCCGACATGGCCAGTACTCTTGACGAAGCACTGAGGATTGCAGAAAGGATAGGCTATCCCCTGATGGTCAGGCCCTCCTACGTACTTGGCGGGCGTGGTATGGAGGTGGTCCATGACGAGGAAATGCTCAAGCATTATGTTGTCGCAGCGGTTGGCATAACGCCCGAGCGGCCTATCCTGATCGACAAATTTCTGGAAAATGCCGTTGAATGTGAGGCGGACGCCATTGCTGACGGCACCGGTGCTTTTGTTCCAGCGGTTATGGAACATATCGAGCTTGCTGGCGTCCACTCCGGAGATTCCGCTTGCGTGATACCCCCTATCAGCATTCCTGCCAAGCATATTGAGACCATCTGCGAGTATACCAGGAAAATCGCGGTGGAGCTCAAAGTAGTAGGCCTGATGAATATCCAGTACGCTATAGCGGACGATATTGTTTACATCCTTGAAGCCAACCCACGTGCCTCCCGAACCGTGCCTCTCGTTTCCAAAGTCTGCAATATTCCCATGGCACGCATTGCCACCCAGCTTATGCTTGGCAAGGAGCTTGCTGACACTGACATCCAGCCGAAATCGATTCGCCACTTTGGGGTGAAGGAAGCGGTGTTCCCCTTTAACATGTTCCCAGAGGTTGATCCGCTCTTGGGGCCAGAAATGCGATCCACAGGGGAGGTTTTGGGAATGGCCGATTCTTTTGGGCTCGCCTTTTTCAAGGCGCAAGAAGCCGCCCAACAGCAGCTTCCTCTCGAGGGGACGGTGCTCATCACCGTCTCCGAACAGGAGAGGCCGGCCGTTCTGGCGGTCGCAAGGCAGTTCAAGAAACTTGGTTTTCGTATCAAGGCAACCGAGGGAACCCACCGGTTTTTGGCCGAAAACGGCATCGAAGGTGAGCATATTCTCAAGATGCACGAAGGCAGGCCCAACATTGTTGATGGGATTATGAACAAAGAAATTCATCTGGTAATCAACACCCCCAGTGGCAAGTTAAGTAAGTACGACGATTCTTATATCCGCAAGGCAGCTATTCAGTATAAGGTGCCTTACATCACCACGTTGGCCGCGGCCCTTGCTGCCGGCAGGGGTATTGAAGCTTACCGAGGGGGACACGGTGAGGTCAGGTCAATACAGAGGTACCATGAGGATATCGAGGAGGAGGGTTAGAATCTACCCAATAACCCGGGGCAAGGAGATACTACTCCTTTCCCAGCCCGTATCAAAGATGAGGTGAGAGATGAAAATTGAAGAGATAAGAATGGAAGATTTGCATTCCGGGGAATTCATAGAACAACAAGTACGTGATATTTCCTCTGTTGTGGGGAGTGGCATAGCGATCAACGCACTGTCTGGCGGGGTCGATTCTTCCACTGTTACGATGTTGGGGTATAGGGCTTTGGGAGGGAGGGTCAAGACATATTTCATAGAAAATGGATTAATGAGACACGATGAACCACAAGAGATTGTTTCCCTTTTTAAGGGATTGGGCGTCCCCGTAGAAATGATTGATGCGCAAAAACAGTTTTTCGATGCCCTCAAGGGTTTAACAGACCCTGAAGAGAAGAGAGAGGCTATTACGCAGACATTTTACCGAGATGTTTTTGGTCAACTTGTAAGAGAGAGCGGTGCGAGATATCTCTTACAGGGCACAAATTATACGGATGTAGAGGAAACTGTCGCCGGAGTTAAACGGCAGCACAACATTCTTGCGCAGCTTGGGATTGATACAGAAGAAAGATACGGGTACACGGTTATGGAGCCTTTAATACAATTGAGGAAAACAGCAATACGGGAGGTTGCAAAGGCTCTGGGACTACCGGAAGAAATATATCATAGACCTCCATTTCCCGGTCCCGCTCTGGCCGCCAGGATAATAGGAGAAGTCACGCCAGAGAGGGTGGGGATTGTAAGGGCTGCTACAAAAATAGTTGAAGAAGAATTATGTGATACGGGGGCATTCCAGTATTTAGCGATTCTGCATGATGATAGAGTTACCGGGGTAAGAAAGGGAAAAAGGGATTACGGTCTTCAAATAGAAGTAAGATGTTGGGAGAGTAAAGATGCCATAACGGGGTTACCAACGAGACTTCCTCATGATGTTTTAGATACATTAGCGGGGAGAATAACGACAGAAGTGCCAGGTGTTGTAAGTGTTACCTATAACATAACCCACAAACCCCCTTCGACCATAGAGGCTATTTAGGGAACAATTTTCGTTGGCTTCATCAGACAAAATGGTAAAGTAATTTTGTCTCATGGGTCTTCTGACAGCTCTACTGCTCAAGGCACTTGTGGAAGAACTCAGAATAGAGGGGTATGGGTTCGATAAAAATGGCGCGGTTGAGAGTCGCTACTATGTGATGAGCTCCCCGTTTTGAAGATTCATTGATGGTGGGATAATTTTCCCCTTAATTCGAGGTACATGCCCTTTATGCGATCATTGAGCCGGTAGGCTTTTATTAATTTCATTTTCCGTTTGCCATTTTCGACAACCGCCTTTTGGGTTAAGAAGGTCTCCAACCTGTAGTTCGCGGTTAATCGCTCGATGGCTAAAAACACCTCTTCTTGGGTGGAGTAATGATTTATCTCCGAATCCACGAGAAGCTGAGAGATTGTTATGCCGACCATGCCTGCATCGAGAATCCTCAGGGCAACTCTATCCTTAGTGACGAGTTTATCGAAAAGATCCCTTTTATAGTCGAATGCGGGCAATTCTTCGTAATCATATGCAAAATTATCGGATGAGAGGGCTATTCCATTGGAGAAATATTTTAGCCCATGGGACTCCACCACATCCAAGAACGACATATTCGAATTTTTCTTCCTTCCCTTTTTCATTTCACCTATATTATAGCAGATTTTATGGACGCCTCAAGCAGAACTGCTCCATTTTGGGAGATATCACTTTCACATTCCGCTGGGCTAAGCCATTCGATCTGCCCTCATGGTCGAAGGCTCACGGCAAAGCTTGCTGCTCGATGGATGGCTCAATTCTTCAGTGAATCACCCTGGGGGACAAGGGAGTTGTCGGGAAACTCAAAACCTATATCCTTCCTGGAGTTTTTCCCTTCCATAGGGAGTATTTCTGTAACCTATTGATTTCATAATAAATCATAGTATATTTTCGAGAGACGTCAGTCTTCTTGGATTGACTTAATGGGGAAAGGATGGTATGGAGTCTTCGGATATGTCAATAGGATCATGGGTAGGAGGAGCCTTTTTTTCCCTTGCGAGTTGGAAAGATCCATTATGGAACTCTTGGACCTCAGCCAGACGATCGGATTTGGCCAACTTCTAGAAAGGGAATTCACTTTTTTGCCCTCCTGGTGAAGGTCAGGGGGACGGCATCCTTTCCGATAAGGGCCTTCGCATTGATTGAGTGATCCTGAAGCATGAGGCCAATGGGGGGATAGAGGATGAAAAAAGAGGGGATTATCTATATCGGTTTCATTTTGGGAGCAGTACTCATCGCCCTTGTCGTTTACTTGGGAGCCCTCAGAGGTGAGCTGGGGCTTTATGAGGTTGTCCTTTCCGGAGTAGCACTGTTATTGGTAGCCTTTTCCTATTATGTCTATATGCGACTTCCCCAGTTTCGAGAGCTGGAGAGAAGACTTCAAACCCTTGCAGCGGAAAACCGCAAATTGAGGGAGAATAATAGCGTCCTGAAGGAACAGGTAGAGCTCTTTAAATCCGTGGAGAAATAGACTTTGCGAATACGTCAGGCGATTTAGTGAGATAATTAAGCTTGGGAGAAATGGTGAAGGAATTCTTTTGGTGGGCCTCCAGGGATCCCGTTAATTTCATCTTATCACTTACCCTCTTGATAGTTGGGGTGCTGTTCATCATTCATCTCGTGGGCAGCATGGGAAAGAGAATAAGGCAGAGAAGGCATAGAAAATGAGGGAAGGGGAGTCTCATCGGGATTTCATCGAATTTCATGAAAAGAGGATAGGGAGATGGATCCCAGAAGGATCGAGGAGGAGTTCAAGAAACGGCTGGAAATTGCGAAGAGGAATGCCGAAAGGGAGGCCTTTGAGTTTATCCTCAAGAAATTGGAGGATGTGGCGAAAATTCGGGATTTCCAATCCCTTCTCCTTCGTTGCAACGAAATTAAGAGGATCGTAACCACTCGTTTGGGACAAATCGACGCAGAGATCAGGGTGTTGAGTTGACGTGTCAAATCATGGGATGCTGAGGGTCTCAACGGGAAGGGAACCGGGGGTGATGACTGAAAGATCATCGAGGAAGAAATATGCCACCGATTTAGAAATCCTCTACGGGCAGGTTCGGGCCGAGTATTATCGGTCTCGAGGACCCGGTGGGCAGAGGAAAAATAAAAGGGAGACCGCTGTAAGATTGAAACACCTTCCATCTGGGGTAACCGTGACGGCCACCGAATCCCGATATCAAGCCGTAAATAAGCGGAGGGCCTTTCAGCGGCTACAAGAAAAGCTAAAACAGCTCAATGAGGTCGCGAAAACCAGGATACCCACTGTGGTTTCTCTCGGGGGGAAGGAGAGGAGAAGGGAGGAAAAGAGGAGGTTGTCCCAGAAGAAGAGGTGGAGGAGAGCGATAGGCGAAAAAAATCTGGAGTGACATTTACCCACGGGATAGATGCATGGAGAAGGAAGACCATCGATGCAAAGGAGGAGTGGGGGGCAATATCATGAAAAAGGCCATTATTCCCCTGGTATTATCAGTCCTCTTCTCTACTTCTGGCCATGGACAAACGTTGATTTATATCTGGCGAGATAGCTCAGCCAAGGTATATATCGTCGATGAGCTCAACAAGGTGCCTGTTCAACATAGGGAGAACTTGGAAATTTATCGACTCTCATCAAGAAGGGAAGCGAAAAAGCCTCGGTCTAGGGCTCCCTCGAGGCCCGCTACGAAGGAGAAAGAACTGAAGGAGGGGACTTCGAAGGAGGAGCGTGTTGAAAAGGAGATGGAGGAAGTCAGGAGCTCGATAGTAGGCCGAAGAGATAGGCTGGAAGAATTAAAGCAAGACAGGGAGACGAAGAGGATCAGGGTGATCCGGAAAAGGGGCAGGGGGAGGCCGGTTGTTCGAGAGAAGAGGGAGATCGAAATAATCGAACAGGAAATCGAGACCCTTACGCATCAACTGGGGGAAAGAATGGAGGCTTTGAGATCGTTAGAGGAGGAGAAATTCCTTAAGCAAGGCGAATGATGGTGATAAGGGATTTTTCTGCGGGTCACAAAATCCATCGTTGATAACATCGTCGAGGGTGATAATCCACGGCAAGGCGGGGCGAAAATGAGTTGACTTTTCGGGAAAAGTGGGGAAAGAATTAACGATGCCTAGTTTGGGCAGCAATTGCGTTGGGAGTTGGATATGGAGGAAGAAAGGGAGAAGGGAAAGAGGGTGAGTGCCCTGGTTGTTGATGAAGACGAGGAGATTCGCGGAACCTTGATGGAGAGGCTTCAGGAAGCCGGATATTTCACCGATGTGGCACCCAATGGGAAGGACGCGATAGACAAAGTAAAGGAGTTTTTCTATAACATCGCCGTGGTTGAGGTCGAACTCCCCGATATGACGGGTTTGGACTTCCTAAAGGTGATTAAGAGCATCCATCCCGACACCTCGGTGATCTTTGTCACGGGGAAACCCTCCCTGGAAAATTCAGTAAACGCCCTGAATGCCGGGGCCAATGCTTATATGATGAAACCCCTAAAAATGGAAGAGATGATGGAGCACGTTAACGATGCATTGGATCGACAAAGGGCCATCATTGAGACCAGGGAACTCTTATTCGCCGAGAGGAAGAAGAGGGAATTTTATCAATACCTCTCAATCGTTGATGGCCTTACGGATCTATATAATCACCGTCACTTCCATGAACTCCTAACTCAAGAGGTAGCCAGATCAGTCCGCTATGAACATCCCCTCAGCCTGCTCATGATCGATATCGACGACTTTAAACGATTCAATGATTCCTACGGCCATCCGGCAGGGGATAAGGTCCTTCAGGATATCGCCAGGCTTTTTAAGGAGAATTGTAGAAGGGTGGACTATATCTGTCGATATGGAGGGGAGGAGTTCGCCATCATCACCCCGGAGACCAGCGGGAAGAATGCGGTTTATGTGGCAACGCGTTTGGTGAATAAGGTGAGGGAGATGAAGATTCCGATTTATGGAAGTGCCGTCGAAGGCAGTTTGACGATCAGCATGGGCTTAGCCGGTTATCCTGCCGATGCCAAAACCAAAAATGACTTGATCATCAAGGCGGATAAATATCTTCTGGAAGCCAAAAAATCGGGAAAGGATTGTTTCTATCCTCCCTCCTCGTAAAATCCGCCGAGCCGCTGGAACTAAGGACATCGTCTTATTGCGGGCCTTCTCCGCAAACCTCTCATTCGTCCGTCTTACACGAAAAGATGGAGAAGACCAGGTGCGGCAGGGTAATCCTTTCTCCTTCCTTCGAGGTATCTCACGTAAGGAGGAACAAGGGCGAAACTCGTTTCCCGGAAAAAGGAGGGACGCCGTGAAAACTTCCCCTTTTATCTTCGCTTTGGCAACCATGATTTGTTGGGGAATTGCTCCCCTTTTCGGCAAAGCCGCCATGCTTCGGATCGATCCTTGGGTGGGACTCGCCATGAGGAGCTTCACTATCAGCCTGATCATGTTCATCTGGGTTATCGCGACCGGACATATCCACCAACTATTTCAAATCGAATCTTCAACCATGGGGCTGATCTGTTTAGAGGGGATTTTGGCCTCTCTTTTAGGCCATCTCTGGTATTTCTACGCCATCAAATATGGAATGATCTCCCGAGTTATTCCCATCACCTCGGCATTTCCCTTAATTGCTCTTCTGGGTGGTCTGTTCCTTTTTTCGGAGAGGATAAGCTGGGATAGATTGGTGGGTACGATCATGATAATAGCGGGGATCATTATTATTCGAAGGTAATCCCGTCTTTTCCGAAGTTTGCTGACTTCCTGGAGAACACCCTTGTCCCTGACCGTAAATTCATCCTTCAAACCGCAACACTGCAGCACCCAAACTCGACTGGTAGGGGAGAGCAGTAAACAGCCCCGAACGCTCAAGGTTGTTTCGGAACCGGTTGTTGGCCGGGTTCCCTGGAGCGAGAAGTTATTCAGTGCTGCCGTGATGCAGCTAGAAAGGGGAATGAGGTTAGAGGTTGAAGGCTGAAGGAGAAATGTCAAGTGACAAATAACTGATAACGGACACGAAGCACGAACACGAGGGTCAATGTCAAAGTTCAAAGTTGGGAATCCCTGGAAAACCGGAAAAACGAACTCTGAGCGCTAGGGAATTTGACCAACAGACCGCGGAGCATTGAAGCGAAGGGACAAGGGAATACTTGAAAAATAAAAATTCAGGAAACGGGTTTATTCATGTTGTGGAAACGGAAAGATTCCGATAAAATTTTTATTGTTAAGAAACATTTGCGTCGGACCCATTAGATCCATGAAGGACATCAAAAACGAATTTTCGTGGTCTAAATCCAGGGATGAAAGTTTTCAAACCTGCCTCAGACAGTACTACTTCAATTACTACGGATACTGGAATGGATGGCTGGATGATGCCCCCTTGCAGACTCGTCAAATCTACATCCTGAAGAACCTGAAGACTAGGCAAATGTGGGCCGGAGAAAAGGTCCATCAGTGCATAGAACGGACTATTAAGAACCTGCAGAGAGGGATTCCCATCCTTGATATTGATCAGATCGTTTCCATCACTCTCAACAGAATGAGGGCCGACTTCAAGTCCTCCACGGTGAAGAATTACCTGCGGACGCCCAAGAGCTGTGCCCTCTTTGAACACGAATATGATCTGGGTATCCCGGATGAGTTGTGGAAGGAGACGGCCCATAATGTGGAGCTCTGCCTGAGGAATTTCTACAATTCTGATATATTCCGGGAGCTGAAAGAGATCCCCTCGGATCATTGGCTGGAGACGGAGCAATTTTCCCACTTCATATTCGAAGGGGTAAAGATCTGGGTAGTTATGGATTGCTGTTTCAGATCAGATTCCGGCATCACCATAATCGATTGGAAGACCGGGAAGAGTACCACGGAGGACAACTCAATTCAGTTGTCCTGTTACGCTCTCTATGTCTTGGAGAGGCGGGGGATTGATCCTGCGAAGATGAAGATTATCGAGTATAACCTATCCACCGATACTCCAAAGGATTTCTTCATCACGAGGAGGAACATCGAGGATATAAAAGGTTACATTCGGGGGAGTATTGCTGACATGAGATTCCTCCTCGTCGATGTGGAGGCCAATATTCCAAAGGACGAATCTTGCTTCAAGCCTATTGACGATAAACGGATCAGTGATCAGTGTAATTTCAGAAAAATCTGTAAGGGGAGGTGAATAATCGAGGATGCTTCGAACAGTGGGAATGGACGAACATCTCTATAGGTATTGGTACTTTTATTATTTTCCCCCCGTGGTTTGGTATTTCATCATAGCCGGTAACGTTATCCTGGAACATAACGAAGGGGTTTCGAGCTTGTTTGCCCTAGTTTCCCTGGCACAGCTCATTATCATGGGTCTGGTCATCCCCAAATTTATCCTTCAGCTCACCTCCAAAATAGCGTTGTTGGAAAAGGAGGGAAGGGTGTACCTCAAACTCTTGCGTAAACTGGAGCGGAAAGGCGTTATTGAGGAAAATGGGATGGGAGGTTTTGTGGTATCATAAGGTATTCGATTAGTCCCCAATCGATCGTTTATGGGAAACGAATCACCGGGCTTAAAGGGATATGTGAGGGCAACGTTTAAGGAGAAAGGGGATAGGAGGAGGGGGATATCCCCTTTGGGATTTCTCAGATTCAGATGGTCCCTTGCAGGATCACAGGGCCCGTGAGATAGACAGTTCTTGGGAGGAGGGGAAAACGGTGGGAATTGCTGAAAGGAGAGAGTACTTATCTTCGGCTTCTGAGAATCTTGAAGCGGTAAAGCAAAGCTTGGAAAACCTAATCCTCGAAATAGAGAATGTATTGGCCGACTGGAAGGAGGGCCTTAGCATTCTCCCCGAAGATTCTGAGGATATGGAAGAATACCAGGAGAAGATCGATGATTATGAAGAGATCTTGAGCAATCTAGAGGAGGCAAAAGGCATCATAGAGGATATCGTTTTGGAGCCATGATTCCCTTTGGAATCAAAGGGGACAGTTGGTCCAGGGAGAAATCCTTTTAAAGGGAGGCCTCGAAATATGGGGGAGATCAAAAGCACGTGGGATATCGTGATGGAAAAAACGAAAGGCTTGAAGGTCACCTCCAGGGAAAGAGAGGGGATAAAGAAAGGGGAGCTGGCCTCCAAAATCAAGGCGATCTTCCATAGATATATGGATGCCCAAGGGAATCAGGCTTATCTCCAGAAGGAGTTGGAGGGGTTGCAAGGAGAGGAGAGGGAGGTCATCAAGAGGGAAATTCTTTTCCTCCTGTTGGATAGCATTGACTTGTCCAGTGATAACGGTAAGGTCATTACGGGGATTGAAACCCTGAAGGGGAGACCGATAGCGAGGATTGTGGAAAGGCTACGCCTTTTGGCATCTGAATACAAGGCCTCCAGGGATGAACGGGCCAGGGAAATCGAGGGGATTTTTCTTCGCAAATTGGCCACTAGGGGAATATCGGGGGAGGCGGTTCAACCAAGCCTGGAGGGGAAAAGGGATTGGATTGAGGCCTTGGAAGGACTTCAAAGGGAATACGGGAATCGATTGGAAGCACTGAAGGAGGAGTTGCTGAACTCATAAAATGGGGAAGTAATTTTCCCGGATAAAATTGAAATTCCGCAGCACTGACTGTTTTCCCATGATGATCTCCCCGTGTCCAGGGAGGAAGACCTCGATATCCAGGTGAGATAATCTCTGAATACTCTGCTTCAATTGGGTCGCATCGCCTCCGGGGAAATCCGTTCTCCCCACACCACCGTAAAATACCACATCCCCCGAGATGAGCGTTTTCTTTTGTGGCCAATAGAAACAGAGGGAGCCGGGAGAATGCCCCGGGGTGTGGTAGACTTGGAGGTCGACCTTTCCCAGTTTAAGGGTTCCCTCCCCCAGGTAGAAGTCAACCCTGGAACGAGGGGATGTTATCCCCATCATCTGATAAAGGGTTTCTCCATGATCTTTCAGGTATCGTTCTTCCTCTCGATGCATGGCCATGAGGACCCTGGACTCCACGAATTGCGAAAGAGCTTCGAAGTGATCAGGATGACAATGGGTGCTCATGATGAGGTCAAGGTCTTGGGGAGTGAAACCATCTTCCTCCATTGACGCCAAAAGCCTTTCAAGGTGTTTGAGGTGGCCAACATCGATGACGACTGTAACATCTCCCCCGATGATATAGCTATTACAATTATTCTCAACGGGGTTTTCCCACTGGTAATAGAAGAGGTCCTTCTCTATGATCATGGGACCACATTCCCTCCATAACATTCACCGTTGAAGGATTCAGGGCTGAAACCAATTCAGTTTTGGCCAGTGGGTCCTTTTTCGCCCTTTCGGCTGACTTCCCTTATCCCAAAAGGGCGGAAATGTCAAGGTGAATGGCTTCGGCGTCGAGATGCTCAATAATCAGTTTATGAGGGAATGGGGGACCCTCCTGAATTTCACTGTTTTCTCAGGAAGATCTCCCCATAATAGGCTGTTACGCCCTCGTTGCTCTGGTCCGTATCCGTTTGGATGCCCAGGGCAAGGATCCCCTTTGGGTCGGTGCCGAAGGCGGCCCTATAATCGTCCAAGAGATTTCTCTTCTCCCGTGTCCATAGATTTGCCTTCTTTTCCCCTCTCTCCACGACGATGACCTTGGAATGTTTCACCGAGGGGTTATCGAAAATCCGCCCTTTTTGAATCCTATTTCCCCATATGTATTCTATCCTGGGTCCGAGGGGCTCATTCCTCCTGATGATTTTCTTAAACAGATATTCGAAGCCATACCAGAGGGGCATCCCTTCGGGTTCTGACCGAAAGACAACAATGACCCGAGCTGCGCTGTCATTGCGGTCTCCCCGAGTCTCTATGGCCTGGCGGATGACATTGCTGATCTTCCATCTCCAGGAGATGATGGGATAGTCATTCAACTCGGCCTTAACCTCTTTGAAAAGCGAAGAAGAGCTGCCGATCCCTTCGGCCTTGAGGACATACTTACCGCGATATTTGACAACCCGGTAACTGGTTGGGGAGGTATTGAAATAGGTCGCAGTCTTCCAGCCCTTAGGGCTGCCGTTGGCTTCCTTCCCGGGAGTGAATTTTCCAATGGCTATCCGATTTGCCGCGCCCCAAAAAGGAGATGGTTCTAAAAGGAGGAAGAAGGAGAGAAGGACAAAAATCCGGAAAAAACTCCTGGCTTTCGGAACTCTCGAAGTCCTGTACACCGGAATTACCCTCCCCTGTAGCTCAATCTATTGGATTCGTGACCTGACGTCAAGAACCCTTATGGAAATCATAGTTCAAATTAGGGAGTCCTGGGAGAGGAGGGAATCATGCACGTTCAAATGCGAGGGAATTTCTCAGTGCTAAAGGATGACGCCGATGCGATCCTTTAGGGTGATCTCCCTTTCGGTGACCTCACAATTAAAGGCAAATACCTTCAACCCCAAGTCGTAAGCCATTCTTAGGGTTTCAGTGAAGTGTGGGTCCGCCGATTCATTGGGGGAAAGGAATCGGGCATCCTCCCTTTGGCAGACGAATACTATCCATGCCTCATACCCCTCTCGGATTGCCTCGGTCAAATCCAGGACGTGTCTTGCTCCCCTTATGGTCGGGGCATCAGGGAATAACGCCATTTCTCCATTGACCAAGGTGACGCATTTGGTCTCCACGAGACATCGGTCCTTCCCCCTGCCCAAAAGGAGATCGATGCGACTGGAGCGATGGGTGACTTCCCTCTTTATGAGGAAATATTCCGCGAACTCAGGAAATTCCCTTTTACCAATAGATTCGACAAACAGAATGCCAGGAAGCCTGGCATCAACGGAAACCCAACGACCGTTATAATTAACCAAGGAGAGGACGTATCGGGTCTTCCTCCTTTGGGATCTCCTTTCCCTAACTTGACTTGTCTCCCAGTGATCAGGAGTTCCCTCATCCGCCGTGAGTTGGGAATATGGGCGTAAGCCTCCCTCCCATCGATATGAACTGAAGCGAGGAAGCGATTTAGCCGTTTGGTGAAACTCCCATTATGAAGGGAATCGGTAAGCTTCACCTATTACTTAACCTGCCAGAATGAATTTTCTCTGTCTGAGTCGTCAGGATCGCGTAGGTCAATCATGATCGTTCCCAAGTTGTCCAACGGGCCAGCATCGAACGGAGGGGGTGGTGGTTCCTGTTTGGCCCCCTGGGTAAATTCAAGGGGCAAGACTACCTTGTTGCTTTTATTCGCACCCTTGTCCCGAATGAATATGGTCACGGTGACCTGGGTAAACTCAGGCAGGGAAACGCTGCTGAAAAACCTGAGATATCCCCTCATCTCCCCCCGGTGTTCCTTCTTGACGACCACATAATCGGGGGCGTAAGATCCATACCCCAGCTGGTAGACGAGGGCATCGAAATGTATCATGTCCCCATCCGGGTCCTTGGCTTCCAGATAGATCTTCCAGATGTCTCCTTGCTCGAGTTCCTCGACGGCATACCAGTGGGTGATGACGGGAGGGCTTCCCCCCGGCTTTGTGAGCCATTCACTCAAAGATGAGGAGTTTCCTATTCTCATGGAAAGGGCTACAAGAACCCCTATGAAAACAACAGCTATGAATCTCTTCATTTGGGTCTCCTTTTCGTTATTCAAATGATCCTTATAAAATTATACCTCAAAGGGAGGAGGTATATCCATCCCCTTCCTCTGGACAAGATGGTAGAGCCTGCGATGAGGAACCCGGAGATGATGCAACCGGTGCCCTCCGTATTTGAAATATGTATTAGGGCAGTTTTTTTGCAAGATGGGAAGCGGGTATGGTAGTATGAATAAATACGTAATTAACGGCACGGTTCTCTCCCTTGGTACGCGGTGAGTATCGGACAAAAACTACGGCATCACTTCTTGATTTCCATTTCGTCAACTGGTCATGTTGAAGGCGACTGTGATAGGGGCTGCGTGGTTTTTCATATATCCTGTTTCCGTTCTTTTTGATTCCACGGGAACTGCACGTTCATGTCGACCAAGTGCAATTTGGTTCAACAAGGGTATACGAGGGGAAGCTGTATCACCCGTGCGGATGGCAAGAGCGGATCGGCCTGCGAGCTAACCCTCAAGGAGGATGGCGGAAGGATATCGAGGCTCATCGAGTCCATCCACCTTTCCAGACCTGAAAACTACCTTTCCATCTATCAGTCGGGCTGTAATTTTTCATGCCGCAAGTGTCACTCCTGGTATTTTAGCAAGGTAGCACGGGGGAGGTGGTACTCGCCCTCCGAGCTTGCAATGCTCTGCATGGACTACGATAAAAGGGTGACTCTGAGGGAACCAAGGGAGAGAGCCACATCATGGCACGCCCACGATAGTTGCCGGTGTTGCGGGGCCTGTGTGATTTCCGGAAAAAGGCCATCAAGGTGTCCTCAGATTCTATCCTCGAATGATATTGTCTTGAGCCCCCAGGGATTCGGACCGGCAAGGAATATCGTGGGTTTTACCGGGGGCGATCTCTGCTGCAAACCGGACTTTTATGCGGAGTGTACCCGATTAATTAAGGAGAAGGCTCACTTATGGGTTTTGATCGAGACAAACGGCTATGGTCTCACCCCTGAGAACCTCAACCTCTTGAGGGAGGCGGGTGTGGACTCCTTTTGGTTGGACATCAAAGCCTTCGACGAGGAAACCCATAAGTGGTTGACGGGGTGTTCCAACAGAGGGATATTAACCCTTCCAGAAGAGATGCTCAAAAGGGGGTTTGTCTTGGAAGTACTTTCCCTTTACATCCCCAATGTGGTGGAGATCCCAGAATTGAGGGAGATTGGGATGCTTCTTTCTCGCCTGGACCGGAATATCCCCTTCACCATCTTGGCCTTCTTCCCCGAAAACCAGATGAAGGATTATCGACACCCTACGGCCCGCGAGATGTTGGGGGCTTTCCTCGAGGTTAAGGCGACGGGATTGACAAAGGTTCGCCTCGGAAATACCGGCGTCTTTGCCCAGGGGGATGAGGATTATCGGCTGTTGGAGGATGCGGTGGGTATTGGGAATTTTTGAGGTTCTCGGGAAGGTTCACCTTTAGCTGAATTTAGGAAAACATGGAGGGAGGTAAATGAAAAGCTATGCCGGGAAAATCTTGAGAATAAATCTCTCCGATGGGCGGGTATCGAGGGAAGAGATCTCGGAGGAGATGAGGAAAAAGTTCCTCGGAGGCAGGGGGTTTGCCGCGAAGATCCTCTGGGATGAAGTGAAAGGCGTCGATCCATTAACGGATGGGAATAAAATCGTCTTTTCAACGGGTCCCCTATCAGGTCTTCCCTTGCCCAGCTCCGGGAAGATGGTCATTGCCTCCAAGAGTCCCCTCACGGGGGGATATGGGGATGGAAATATCGGCAGCATGGCTGCCCTGCATTTACGGAGGGCTGGTTATGATGTGTTGATCGTGGAGGGAAAATCCGAAAGCCCCTGCTACATCGCAATTCAAGATGAAAAAGTGGAGATCCTTGATGCTCGCGATATTTGGGGGATGATGACCTTCGAGGCCCAGGATAACTTGGAGGCGAAGCACGGAAGGAACGTGGGGATATTGCTCATCGGTCCAGCGGGAGAAAATATGGTTAGATTTGCCACCGTGATCTCCCAGAGGGGGAGAGCTGGCGGAAGGCCGGGAATGGGGGCGGTGATGGGCTCCAAGAACCTCAAGGCTGTGGTCGTCAGGGGTACCGGGGAAATTCCCGTATTCGATAAGGGGAGGTTGCGGGAGATGGGCAGGGAAGGTTACGCGGAGATTAAGGGCAAGGAGAATTATGATTTCTGGGTCAGGCAGGGCACCATGCAGGTCTTCGAGTGGTGCAATGAGAATAGTTGTCTCCCCACATATAATTTCAGAGAGGGATCCTTCCGGTTCTCAAAACAACTAGATGGATATGCACTGGAGGGGGTGAAGGTGGATCGTAAGGGATGTCCCCTCTGCAATATGCAGTGTGGAAACATCATCAAGGATGCGGAAAACAGGGATTCGGAGTTGGACTACGAGAACGTGGGGATGTTGGGTCCCAATATCGGGATGGATGACCTGAGAAAGGTCGGGGTCCTCAATCGATTGGCGGATGAATATGGGCTGGATACGATATCAATGGGGAGCTGTCTGGGGTTCTTGATGGAGGCATCCGAGAAGGAGTTGATCGAAGCGCGGATCGAATGGGGGGATTTCGATGCCTGTAAAAAGGCCATCGAGGATACGGTGGGGAAGAGGGGGCTTGGAGAGATCATTTTTGAGGGAGTGCGAAAGGCCTCTGAACGGGTGGGAGGTGACTCGTGGGATTGGGCTATGCACGTTAAGGGATTGGAGGTTTCGGCTTACAACTGCCACGCCTGTCCAGGGATGGCCCTCTCCTTTGGAACTTCACCCATTGGTGCCCACCACAAGGACGCATGGGTTATCTCCTGGGAGATCTCTACGGATCGGTTCTCGTATAGTAAGGAGAAGGTCGAGAAGGTTATCGAACTTCAGAGATTGAGAGGGGGATGGTTTGAGAGCCTGACGACCTGCCGCCTCCCCTGGGTGGAGGTAGACTTCGGCCTCCATTGGTATCCGAAGTACCTTGAAGCCGCGAGGGGTGATGGGATTACCCAGGAGGAGATCTCTGAGCTGGGCGACAGGATTTATACTCTTATCAGGTCTTTTTGGATTAGGGAAAATCGAAGTTGGAGCAGGGAGATGGATTATCCCCCATCGAGGTGGTTCGAAGAACCTCTGAATGAGGGCGGTTTGAAGGGATATACGTTAGATAGGGCTCGATACGATGAGATGCTCTCCAGGTATTATGAGATGAGGGGCTGGGATGAAATCGGTATCCCACAAAAGGAGACCCTCGAAGGTTTGGGACTGGGGGATGTCATCTCAGTCCTTGGGAAAAATGGCTGAGTTTAGATTCCTCGGATATATTGCGGAAATTTTCGGAAAGAAAAGGGTGAGGATCTCCCTGGGGAACCTGAGGAAACTGAGGGACATCTTGGAGGTCGAATTCCCTGAGGATCGGTGCATTGTGCTCATCAACCAACGGGTAGGGAATTTTGATAGCCTCATACGAAATGGGGATAAGGTGGTTATCATGCCGATGATATCGGGAGGGTGATAACCGGTATGGGCGAAAGGACCTTTGATCAGGGGTTTGTGAGGAATTGTTTAGCCTTCTCGATCTCGGAGACATGGATTATGAAGACGGATTTTTCGACATCTTCCATGACGGACTTGTATGTATAGTTGATATTGATCCCCCTTCGCCCAATCTTCTTGGCACTTGGCCCAGCGTGCCGGGTTTATTGATCAAGGTAAAGAACAAAACCGGCTCCGAGTCCAAAAGGTATTCCAGGTCCGCTAACTTCTTTTGTGCCTCTTCGGGCTTATCTACCAGGATTCTAATGAAAATATTCTTCTTTATCTATGCGCTCTCGTGGGAATCGACCTCCCCTTTGGGAATCTCCTTGACGCACCTAAATCCCAACCAATGAGCGCCATTTACGGGATCTTCCGGGGACCACCGAACCGTAGTTCTGACAAAGGTGGCCCGGCCCAAAAAGCATCCTCCCCTCATTAATGGCATATCTTGCATCCAGGACCCTTCGCACATCTCCCACACATTTCCTGACATATCGTAACACCCATAGGGGCTGGTGCCCTTGGAAAAGTCGGTCACATTAGTAGTTCTTCCAATCTGCAACTCACCGGAATTAATATACCCGGCATAAAAGTCATTTCCCCAGGGCCACCACCGCCGATCAATGCCCCTGGCGGCCTTTTCCCACAGTTCTTCCGTTGGAAGAGTTTTTCCGGCCCATGTGGCATAAGCCCTGGCATCATCCCACCCCAACCCCACCACAGGTTGCAATGGATCGTCCCACCCCTCTTTTCCCCAGAGAAAGGGTTTGCGATGGCCCGTTTCCTCGATAAATTTGGCGTATGTGGTATTGGTTACGGGATAAACATCGATATAATAGTCACTCACAAAGACCTTCCTTGAAGGGACCTCCGTCATGAAAACCGGGTTTTTCTTCCCATCAAGGGCAAAGATTTGCATCAACTCCCCCTCATCGATTCCCAAGGTAAACTCCCCCGAGGGAACAAGGATCATTTCAGCCTGGTCGTAAGGCGAAACTACCCTCGAGGGGAATGGAGGACCTTGAACATGGTCTAGGATATTCCAATTCCTTTCCATTTTCCTAAATTATAGGGCGGGAAAAGCCAATATACAAGATCCGAGATTTTCGACTTAAATCCTTATCCATGAACACATCTGATGGAAATAGCTTTCTTCCCAGATTGGACCATCCATTCTCAGCTTTCCTTAAAACCTTGACAAGAGGATCGGGTTATGCTTCACTGCGGTATGTGCGGGGACGAGGATGTTCACGTCGAGCATCCTCTTTTTTTGGGGTGCCCAAGTGGATTGAGGGTCATGACGAACCGAGAGTTTCCGGCAGTGGTTTTCCCTGAAAGGAGGAGGTCTTATGCCATATGAATCCCTGACTCAAAAGGACGTATGGAAAATTGTGAAGGAGCGGGACGTAAAATTCATCAGGCTTTGGTTTACGGATATCTTGGGTCAGTTGAAAAGCTTTGCCATAACCGACGATGAGCTGGAAGGGGCCTTCAACGAGGGCATGGGGTTTGACGGTTCATCCATCAAGGGGTTTGCCCGAATCGACGAGAGCGATGTGCTGGCCAGGCCTGACCCCCTTACCTTTCAACTCGTCCCCTGGAGGCCCAAGGAGAAGGCCGTGGCCAGGATGTTCTGCGACATCCTGAATCCGGATGGGTCTCCCTATGAGGGTGATCCCAGATATGTTCTGAAGCGGAATCTGGAGAGGTTAAAGCAGATGGGATACACGTTCTACGTGGGGCCGGAGCTCGAATATTTCTACTTTAAGTCTGATAAGAACCCAGAGGTATTGGATGAGGGGGGGTATTTCGACCTCACAACCCTCGATGCCGCGGGGGATTTGAGGAGGGAGACCGTTTTGACCTTGGAGGCCATGGGGATAAAGGTGGAGTATAGCCACCACGAAGTTGCCCCCTCCCAACATGAGATCGATCTGAGGTTTGAGGATGCGCTCACCATGGCCGACCACGTGATGACCTATCGAATCATTGTCAAGGAGATAGCCAATAAGTATGGAGTCTATGCCACCTTCATGCCCAAGCCCATTTTCGGGGTAAACGGGAGCGGGATGCATACCCATCAATCCCTCTTCAAGGGAGACAGAAATGCCTTTTTCGACCCGGATGATCGATACCATCTATCCGAAGTAGGGAAGGGGTACATCTCTGGGATCCTCAGACATTCCCGGGAAATCACCGCGGTGACGAACCAGTGGGTGAACTCCTATAAACGGCTCGTCCCGGGTTATGAGGCACCGGTTTACCTATCGTGGGCTCGGAGAAACCGCTCGACTCTCGTGAGGGTCCCCATGTACAAACCCGGAAAGGAGAAGGCAACCCGAATCGAATATAGGAGCCCGGACCCCGCGTGTAACCCCTACTTGGCTTTTTCCCTGATGTTAGCGGCCGGCCTGAAGGGGATCGAGGAAAAGTACGATTTGCCGGATCCCATCGAGAAGGATGTCTACCACTTGAGCGTGGATGAAAGGAAGGAATTGGGCATCGATTCTCTGCCTGGTAGCTTGATCGAGGCCATAGAGTTGACGGAGAAGAGCGATTTGGTGAGGGATGCCCTCGGGGAGCATGTCTTCCACAACTTTGTCATGAGCAAGAAGGTGGAGTGGGATGATTACCGGATGAAGATTCACCCCTATGAAATCGACAAATTCCTCCCCATCCTCTGAAAGGGGAGAAAGGCCGGAAAGGCGAATGCTTATCAAGGCGAAAAATGATATAATGATTAGATAGATGCTTCCTTCCTGGCTGCTCCGCAGAGGGACAGCATCGACCTGACATTGAATCGCGTAAAGGGAGAAGATGCTTGCCAAAAGGATCATTCCCTGTTTGGATGTTGATGGGGGAAGGGTTGTAAAGGGGGTGCATTTCGTCGATATCCGCGACGCGGGCGACCCGGTGGAGAACGCGGAGGTCTACAATAAGCAGGGGGCTGATGAGATCATCTTTCTTGACATTACCGCTTCGAGTGACCGAAGGGATATCATCATCGATGTGGTGGAGAAAACTGCTGAACAAGTCTTCGTGCCCCTTACCGTTGGGGGGGGAATCAGGAACTTGGATGACATCCGGAGGATATTGAGGGCGGGGGCCGATAAGGTATCCATCAATACGGCCGCGGTGGATAATCCTGGCCTCGTCAGAGAGGCTGCCGATCGGTTTGGCTCGCAGTGCATCGTGGTGGCCATCGATACAAAGGCCAAGGATTCCTCATGGGAGGTATTCATCCATGGGGGACGGACCCCTACGGGTCTGGATGTCTTGGATTGGGCCAAGAAGGTGGAGGAACTAGGCGCGGGAGAATTTATGCTGACAAGCATGGATCGGGATGGCACCAAGGAAGGGTATGATCTCCGATTAACCCGAACCATATCGGATTTAGTGAATATCCCCGTGATCGCCTCCGGTGGGGTGGGGACCTTGGAGCACCTGTACGAGGGGTTGACCGACGGACGGGCTGATGCCGTTTTGGCCGCCTCCATCTTTCATTACAACGAATTTACCGTGAGGGATGTAAAGGTCTACCTTAAGGGACGGGGAGTTAACGTGAGGCTATAGGTCATGAAAGGCGAATGGGGAGAACATTGTGGTATATTCGGAGTGTATGGTCACCCAGAAGCAGCCAATTTAACCTATCTGGGCCTCTATGCCTTGCAGCACAGGGGGCAGGAAAGCGCGGGGATCGTCTCCTCCAATACCCAGGCCCTACATTCCTACCGCAACATGGGGCTTGTCTCCGAGATCTTTACGAAAGATGTCCTGAAGGGGCTTCCCGGAAGGAGTGCCATAGGCCATGTGAGGTACTCCACGGCTGGATCAAGCGATTTGAAAAACGCCCAGCCCTTCACGGCCCAATATGCCCGGGGAGGGCTGGCCATTGCCCACAACGGAAATCTTACCAACGCTCATATCCTACGGGATGAGCTTAAGGTCCATGGATCCCTCTTCCAGTCCACCATGGACACGGAGATTATTGTACATTTGATAGCCCTCTCAAACGAACACGATCTAGCCGGGGGGGCGGTCAGGGCTCTCAAGCAGGTAGAGGGGGCTTATTGTCTCCTCTTTTTGAGCGAGAACGAGATGATCGCGGTGCGCGATCCCCATGGGTTCAGGCCCTTGGTCTTGGGGCGTCAGAAGAACGCCTATCTCGTCGCCTCGGAGACCTGTGCTTTCGATCTCATTGGGGCGGAATTCGAGAGGGAAATCGAACCCGGGGAGATGGTGGTTATTAACGAAGAAGGACTCCACTCCTTTTACCCGTTCACCCCCGTGAATCCTTCCCATTGCGCATTCGAACTCATCTATTTCGCGCGTCCCGACAGCTTCATCTTCGGGCGAAACGTTTACACTGTGAGGAGAGAGCTCGGGGTCCAGCTGGGCAGGGAGCATCCGGCGGATGCGGACATTGTCATCCCAACACCCGATTCGGGCTTTTCCGCCGCCATCGGCTACGCGCATGAGGCGAATATTCCCATCGAGTTGGGCCTCATCAGGAACCACTATGTGGGCCGAACCTTCATAGAGCCGAAGCAATCCATCAGGCATTTCGGTGTCAAGATCAAGTTGAACCCTGTGAAGGAGCTCACGAGGGGGAAAGGTGTTGCGGTCGTTGACGACTCCATCGTCAGGGCTACCACGAGCAGGAAGATTATCAAGATGATCCGAAGGGCCGGAGCTGAACGGATCGACGTTCGAATTAGTTCTCCCCCAATCACCCACCCCTGTTTCTTCGGCATAGATACTCCCATGAGGTCTGAGCTCATCGCATCCTCCCATTCCATCGAGGAGATAAACCGTTACATCACCTCGGACACCCTCGGGTATCTCAGCTTGGAGGGGTTGAAGCGGTGCGTGGGTGATGAGAATGGCAGTTTCTGCTACGCCTGTTTCAGCGGAGGTTACCCCATCAAATTTCCCACAAGGATGGGGGAAGTCCAGCTTGGCCTATTCGAGGACCAGTAAGGTGGCAGATACTGCACAATACCGGAGCCTAAAGGAGCTTTCCCTTGATCTCGGTGCTTCCCTCTTCGGCGTTGCTCGGCTCGAATCCCTAAGGGACAAGTTATTTTCCCTGTCCCCGCAAAGTGTTGAAAATCTTCCCTACGCCATCTCATTGGGTTTTCACCTCTCGGATAGGATCATCGAAGATATCGAGGATGGACCAACTCCGCTATACTTTTTCCATTATCAGAGGGTAAATATTTTCCTCGATGAAATGGCACTCAAGATGACCTCCCATATCCAAAATCAAGGATTCGACGCCCTGCCCATTCCGGCATCTCAGGTGATCGACTGGAAAAGACAGGTCGGTCATCTATCCCATAAACACGTGGCCAAGGAGGCGGGATTGGGTTGGGTCGGGAGACATAACCTCTTGGTCAACCCCAGGTTCGGCGCAAGAATTAGGTTGGTCACCATTCTCACCGATTTTCCCCTAAAAGTTGACAGGCCCATGCAAGGGGACTGTGGTACCTGCAAGGCCTGTATCCCCGTTTGTCCAACCAGTGCAATAGGGGAAGATCCCCTGGACTTCAATCACATCGGTTGCTATGAGTGGATAAAGGCCTTTTGTAAGGAACACAATATCAGGCAACATATTTGTGGCATATGCATTAAGGCCTGCCCGGGCACGGAGAGGCCTTGACCGATCACTGTGCTTATTCCTTATGGCTCATTGTCCTAACGATCGATATGATGTAATCGTTGTAGGCGGTGGTCATGCCGGCATCGAAGCGGCCCTTGCGGCAGCACGGTTGGGACATCCAACGTTGATGGTGACCATGAATATCGATTCCATCGGTTTCATGTCCTGTAACCCAGCCGTCGGAGGGTTGGCCAAGGGTCACCTCGTAAGGGAGATAGACGCCTTGGGCGGGGAGATGGCCAGGGCCACCGATGACACGGGAATACAATTCCGTCAATTGAATACGAGAAAAGGACCTGCAGTAAGATCATCAAGGGCCCAAGTGGACAGGCACCTTTACAGGATGAGGATGAAGGAGGCCGTCGAGGAAGAGAACAACCTGGATATCAGGCAGGCCACGGTGGAGAGTATCTTGGTTAAGGATAATTCCGTCGATGGCCTTGCCACGGAATCTGGGGAGACCATTCTAAGTAAGACTATCATATTGGCAACGGGGACCTTTCTCAATGGGCTCATCCATATTGGATTGAAGCATTTCCCCGCTGGGAGGATGGGAGATCTTCCAGCTATTGGCCTGTCGGAATGCCTGAAAGAGCTTGGGTTCAGGATGGGGAGATTAAAGACCGGTACCACCCCCCGGCTGAATGGGAAGACCATCGATTTTCGGAAGATGACTCGCCAGTTGGGCGATGATCCTCCCGTTCCCTTTTCGTTCTCCACGAGGGAAATAAGGAGGAGGCAAGTACCCTGTTATATTACCTACACCAATGCCAATACCCACAAGATCATTAAGGATGGTCTTGATCGGTCCCCGCTCTATAGCGGGGTCATTAAGGGTATCGGGGCCAGATATTGTCCATCCGTTGAGGATAAGGTGGTCCGATTCGCCGAAAAAGAGCGCCACCAGATATTCATCGAGCCCGAGGGCCTTGATACCAACGAGGTTTATCCCAACGGGTTGGCTACAAGCCTCCCCTTGGATATCCAATATAGGATGTTAAGGAGCATCGAGGGATTGGAAGCCGTGGAGATAGTCAGGCCTGGCTACGCCATCGAGTACGATTATGTCGACCCCACGGAACTAAAACCATCCTTGGAGACGAAAAGGATAGCAGGGCTGTTTCATGCTGGACAGATCAACGGAACCTCTGGTTATGAGGAAGCAGCGGCCCAGGGACTCATCGCCGGCATCAATGCCTCCCTCAAATTGGAGGAAAGGCCCCCCCTGATTCTGGATAGGTCGGAAGCCTATATAGGCGTCTTAATCGATGACCTGGTTACCAGGGGGACCAATGAACCCTATCGTATGTTCACCTCTAGGGCTGAGTATCGGCTTTTCCTGAGGGAGGATAATGCGGATCTGAGGTTGAGGGAGGAGGGATACCGCGTTGGCCTCGTCGGGAAAAAGGAGTATGAGCTCTTCTTGAAGAAGAAGGAGGCTATCGGAGGCCTGACTGAGAGGGTCTCTCGATGGATGGTCAATCCTACTAAGGAGAATAACGACAGGCTTCGTGCAATGGGGACATCCCCGGTGAAACAGAAGACATCCCTGAGGGAAATCCTGAAAAGGCCCGAGGTAAGCTTTTTGGAGCTCTTTGAATGCGATGCTGACCTATTGGATTTTGATCGGGAGGCACGGGATCAGGTGGAGATCCAGATCAAATATGAGGGATACCTCATGAGGCAACAGGAACAGATCGAGAGGTTTAAGAGGCTCGAAAATTTGAAGATCCCCGAGGATATGGATTTCCAATCGATTATCGGGCTGTCGACCGAGGTAAAGGAAAAATTATCCAAAATGAGGCCCATCTCCATCGGGCAGGCCTCCAGGATTTCTGGCGTCACGCCAGCAGCGACATCCATACTGATAGTCAATCTCAAGAAATTGGGATGTATCTGAGCTCATGGGCGGAGTCTCAAAGAGGGCAAGGGGGGCCGAGTTTACCCAAAGGGAGACGACTTTTAGCCGGATTGAGGGACTACTCAAAGACCCGATCGGTGCGCTCAGAAATACGCATAAGCCCATAATTGGCTGGCTCTGCGGCTACACCCCGCTGGAGATCATGCTGGCCGCAGGACTCACCCCTTACCGCATCATCCCAGAGCCCACCTCGGACATGGCCGATTCCTGGTGCTTCAGAAACGGTATCATCAGAGGGTCACATGAGGCCATATCCAAGGGGATCTTCACCATGGCCGGTAAGCTGAGAATGAAGGGGCCCATAACCATGACTGGGGGCATGACAAAGAACCGCGGGATTGTGGATGCCGTGAGGAGATTACTGAATAACGAAATCCATGTACCCAAGGAACCCCAAATCGTTGGGGCGTTGGGAGCAGTCCTCTCTGCTTTTCCGTTTCCATCGGATTCCACCGCGTACCGCGGGGAAAGGAGAGGAAGGACCTGAAAAATCGATCTTCATGAGGCGGAGAATGTGCATGAAAGGGCAGATAGCCAAATCCTGGATTTCCCTTGCCATGGGATGGGTCTTGGTCTTCGGCGGATGGTTACCGGGATTGGGGCAAGAGGGGAGGGATACATCCTCCGAAGGTGCTTCTTTTCGGCGGAAGTGTTTTATTTACGGTGCGGAAAAATTTGGTCTTCGTATTCTGGAGGCGATCATCACCCTGGAGGAGACTCGATCCGAAGAAGGGAGGAAGGTTTATCTGGCCCAGGCACAAGTGGACACCACGGGGGTGACCAAATGGTTCTTTCGCATGCACAATCGGTTTTATTCCTGGGTCGATTCTCGTCATTTTGGTCCGCTCCAATACGTGAAAGAAATTCAACAGAAGGGAATCTTCTCAGGAGAAAAACGGTACAGGTCCCTGCTCACCTTCAGCCAAGAGGGTAACCGGGTCGTCGTCGACGGGAAGAAGGAGGTGATCCTTCCCCCCGGCACTCAAGACCCCCTTTCCTTCTTCGTCAAATACTATTTCCAAGGAAAGATTAAACCGGGCGAAGAGATTTACATGTCCATTTACGATGGGATTAAGCTTAGGGAGGTCACCTTTAGCGCGAGAGGGGAATCAATTGAAACCCAGTGGTGTGGCCTAGTGGACGTGATTTGCCTGGAATCGAAGGTTCCCTTTTCCTCCCTCGGGGGGCGGGAGGGAATAATAAAGATCTGGTTTACTCGGGATCCGAGGAAATTGCCCGCCCGAATCGGCCTTGACCTTCCCATCGGGACGGTTCACTTCGAACTCGAATCCTTCGAGGAAGGGTGATGTGAGAAGGCAATCCTCACGCGGCTTTTTCGTTCCTAACAGAGGTGACCATGCGTCCATTGAGAAGGGTTGAACAAGGCATTGTTGGAATCGCGATTCTTCTCTTGCTCGGTCTGTCTGGATGTTGTACGGCGGCCTACGTGACTCGATTGGGAATTGGGCAGGCCAAGGTAGTCCTTTTCAGCCGATCAAATGAAGATGTCTTCAAGGATCCCTCGGTAAACCAGGAGACGAAGGATCGGATAAACTTGTTATTGGAAGTCAAGCACTATGCCGAGCAGCGGATAGGCTTGGAAAAAACGGGAAACTATTCGAGATATTTCGAGGTTGGGGATCAAGGATTACTCTATGTGATTTCGGCGTGTCCCAAGGATAGCCTCAACCCCTACCAATGGACCTTTCCCATTGTGGGGAGGATGTCCTACAAGGGATTCTTCCGCTTGAGGGATGCCGAAAAGGAGAGGCAGAAACTGGAAAAGGCCGGCTATGATACCTGTTTGCGCAATGCTTGGGCATACAGCACACTGGGGTGGTTCGAAGATCCCATCTTCTCAACGATGCTGCATCAAGAGAGGGCAGTCATCGCTCAAATCGTCATCCATGAACTTACCCATACCACCCTCTTCATCGAGGATCACTTGGATTTCAACGAGCAAATGGCTACATTTATCGGCAATCAAGGGGCGATTGATTTTTTCTCGGAACAGGATGGGAGAGATTCGCCGGACTATTGGAACGCCCGCAATATATTAGACGATGAATTCATTCTTGGCAAATTCATCGAGGATATCTGCGGGAGTTTACGAGAGTTATATTCCAGCGGCTTATCGAGGGAAAGAAAGCTCACATTGAGGGAGAGTACCTTCCGGAAAGCCAAGGAAGACTTTCGACGTCTCAAGGTGAAGTTGAAAACTGGGCTCTATTTGGGCTTTGAGGATGAAGCGCTCAACAATGCCATCCTCCTTTCCTACTGGCAATACATCGGGGGGCTCGAGCTTTTCAATGGGCTTTACCACTTGCTGGATGAGGACTTGGGTAAGATGATAGCCTTCTTAAAGGAGGTGCAGCGGTCAGGGGAAGATCCGAGGGACTTGATACAACGGCGGCTCCTGGAAAAACCCGATGATATTCAATAGATGGGGATCCACAAAAAGCTCCCTCCCTTCAATATGGTAAGGAGAAGTCCAATCCGCCCAGTTCATTGTAGATGGTAAGGATTACGTGATCCTTGAAAAATCAAGGAATAGCGGCTATAATTAAATTGTTAAAAAGGGGATAAATTCATATAAGAGGGCTTTTGGAGATGGGAAAAGATTGGGGTTCTGATTCCAAGATTCCCGATCAAAAGGAGTTGGAAAAGGAATTAAACGAATATTTGGGCAAGAAGTACGGCGATCGAATCAGGTTGGTCGTACCAATGCTCTTTCCGAAGACCGGTACGGGCGAGGCGGGGAGTAAGAAGAAAAAGGAGCCCAAGGGACCGGAGAAGCCCCGCTTCGATATGAAGCCGGAGGAATTGGAGGCCCATCTCAACGAGTATGTTATCAAGCAAGATGAAGCTAAGGCGGTGTTAGCAACAAAAATCTGTACTCATTTCAACCGCATCAATTTCTTGAAAAAGTTCAAGAAGTCAAGCCGTTTTGAAGAGGTGGGCAATATAAAGAACAACATCATCATGATCGGGCCCACAGGGGTTGGAAAAACCTATTTGATCAAATTGATTGCCAAAAGGATCGGGGTTCCCTTTGTGAAAGGGGATGCGACGAAATTCAGCGAAACAGGCTATGTCGGGGGGGATGTTGAGGACTTGGTGAGGGACCTTGTATATGAAGCCAAGGGGGATGTCGAACGGGCCCAATACGGGATCATTTACATTGATGAAATCGACAAGATCGCCTCAAGCATTAACCTCATTGGACCCGATGTCTCAAGGACTGGCGTTCAAAGGGCTCTTCTCAAACCCATGGAGGAAACGGAGGTCGATCTCAAGGTTCCCCACGACCCCATCTCCCAACTGGAAGCAATCGAACAATATCGGAAGACGGGGAAGAAGGAAAAGAAGATCGTCAATACCAAGAACATCCTTTTCATCGTCAGCGGGGCCTTTAACGGGTTGGATGAGATTATAAAGAAACGGATGAGGAAGGAAGGCATTGGATTCGGAGCCCAGATCCGTTCGAAGGATGAGAGGGCTGAGTACTTTAAGCACGTAAAAGCTGAGGATTTGATCGAATATGGGTTTGAATCGGAATTCGTCGGCAGACTACCGGTTATCGTGGTATTTGAGAAGTTGGATGTCGAGGATCTCTACCACATCTTAAAGAATCCCACTAACCCCATTATCATTGGGAAGAAGCGAGATTTTAAGTCGTACGGGATCGATATTCAGTTCGAAGATGAGGCGCTCTATAAATCGGCTGAGCGGGCATACGAGGAGAAGACAGGTGCACGGGGACTCGTGAGTGCGGTGGAAAAGGTCTTGGTGAAATTCGAAAAGAAGCTCCCCTCAACGGATATCGACATGTTGGTTGTCACTCCTTCAATGGTGGAGAACCCAGAGGGTGAGTTGGAGAGGCTCCTTGCTATGTCCCCGGATGAGACAATAATGGCCCGCTACGAGGTGCTGGCCAAGGAAGAGAAGGAGCTAATAAAGGGGACAATCACCCGAAGGGAGGGGGAGCTTCTCGGGAAGTACGGCATGGTGGTCCGCGATGGAAGGGTTGATCTCATCGCCGATAGGGTCGTTGATGGGAGCTTCGATACCGATGCCGTCTACGAGGAGATCCTTTCCATAGATCGGCAAATTCGGAATTACGCGGAGTCGTTCTTTAAGAAACACGGCATTGAGATTGAATTCGATGAAGGTGCGGTTGTCAGACTGACCGAGTTGGCCTTGGAGGAGGGAAACAGCGCCTCGCTTATTTTTCAAGGCATGACGGAAAATTTCGAACATGGGTTCAAGCTCATTCGCGATCACACAGAACAGTCCAAATTTGTCCTTACTGCTGAGGCCGTTGATGATCCGGAAGGTTATTTGAACAGGTTGATCAAGGAGAGCTACAGTGAAAGAACCCCGCTTTTGACGGAACGGACGGCTAAAGATGGAGGATAGAGATTACTATAAGATACTGGGCGTTGAAAAGAACGCCAGTCAGGAGGCGATCAAGAAGGCCTACCGGAAGCTCGCCTTGAAGTATCATCCCGACCGAAACCGCGGGGATAAGAAGGCCGAGGAGCAGTTCAAACTGATCAACGAGGCATATGCCGTGTTGAGTGATAAGGAAAAACGGAGGCAGTACGACACCTTCGGTTCAGCGGGTTTCCAACAAAGGTTTTCCCAAGAGGACATCTTCAGGGGCTTCGATTTTGGGGATATTTTGAAGGACTTTGGGTTTAGCTCCAACGATATTTTTAGCACGCTTTTCGGTAGGGGTTCTAAGAGGAAATTTCATTTTGGGAATTTTGGGGCCCGTGGTGGCCCAGCGTATGAATATGGATCCCCTTGGGGTGAAGCTTTTCAACGGGGGGCCCGTGCACCCAAAAAGGGAGAAAATTTTACCTATGATCTTACCATCACCTTGGCGGAGGCGGCCTTTGGGGCCGAAAAGAAGGTTTCCTATCGGAGTGATGGCAGGTTGGCAGGGATCACGCTGAAAATTCCCCCGGGAATTAGCGAGGGCAAGAAGCTCCGGGTTGGAGGGAAGGGCGCACCGGGAAAGAACGGTGGCCCTCGGGGAGATCTCTTCTTCAAGATACGCATGAAACAACATCCCTCTTACCAAAGGGAGGGGGATGATCTCGTTATCGAAAGGGAAGTTACCTTCAGCCAAGCAGCGTTGGGAGCAGAGCTCGAAATTACTACCCTGGATGGAAAACGGAGGATCAAGATTCCACCCGGGACCCAAAGCCACACCAAATTGAGATTGAGAAATCACGGGTTTCCCCATTTCAAGGGAAGCGGTCGGGGCGATGGGTTCGTCAAGGTCATTGTAAAGACCCCAAAGGGGATTACAGGGAGGCAGCGCAAATTGCTGGATGAGCTATCCAAAGAGGGGTTATAAGCGCCCTAAACACCGGTTTTCACTTCCTGTGTGATTATTTAGGTGAATCCGAAAAATCCTTCCTTTTTGTCCGGTAAACTCCACGCCTCAAAGACTCATTATTCCTATTTTCAACCGGTACCTTGAGGGACAGCAATTCTCTACAGGGAATGAAGACACGCCGGCGGGGTATTGACATTTCAACGGTTATTGGCGAGAATACCCGTGATTCAATGGAGTGAGGAATAGGGTTTTTACCCCGGGGAGGTAATATGAAATGGTTCGAGAAATGAGATTTGAAGAGGTCCCTGTAGAAAAGCTGAGGTGGAGGTGTGACCCGGAAGAGCTGAAATTTCAATCCGATTTGCCCATTACCAAAGAGATCATTGGCCAAGAGCGGGCCCTGGAGGCCATTCGCCTCGGCTTGGATATCGACGGATTCGGCTACAATATCTTCGTAACGGGCCTCGTGGGTACGGGAAGAAAGACAGCCATCAAGGGTTTGCTGGAGGAGATCGATACAGCGGGTAAGATCCCCAACGATATCTGTTACGTGAATAATTTTAAAAACCCCGATATAGCGAAGATGATCTCCCTTTCGGCGGGCGAGGGAAATGAGTTTAGAGGGGATATGGAGAACCTCATCGAAACCCTGAAGAAGAAGATCCCCTTGATATTCGAGGATGAAAGATACCTCAACAAGAAGAAGGAAATTTTGGAAAAATTTCGGGATCAGCAGGCGGCCTATTTCAAGGAGTTCGAGAAGAAGGCAACCCAAGAGAAGTTCTCCCTGGTTCAGGTCCAGATGGGACCCTACTCCCGGCCGGGTATCTTTCCGGTAATCGATGGAAACCCCATGAGCTTCGATCAACTAGAGGCCCTCGTCCAGGAGGGAAAGCTTTCCGCAGAGGAAGTGGAGAGGTTAAGGGAGAAGCAGAAGGAATTGGCTTCCGAACTTGAGGACATTTTCAAGGAGACCCGAAAGACCGAAAAGGAGATTCGCCAATCCCTCCAGGATCTCGACAAGGAGGTCATATCACCCGCGGTCCGTGATTCCCTCGTTGATATCCGGGAGAAGTACAATAACAAGAAGATCAACGACTACCTGGAAGAAGTTCAAGAGAGCATCATGGAGAACCTTTCGAGGTTTATCGAGAAGGAGGAGCAACCCCAGGTCATACCCGGTTTGACCATTCCTCAACCCGCGGATCAATTCACCGAATACCGGGTTAACGTAGTGGTCGATAATTCGGATACCAAGGGCGCGCCGATTATCGTGGAGACGGCTCCCAACTACCGAAACCTCTTTGGAACCATGGAGAGAGTCGTGGATCGATCGGGGATCTGGAAGACGGACTTCAGCCGGATAAAGGCCGGCTCATTCCTCAGGGCCAATGGAGGGTATCTCATCGTCGACGCCTTGGATGCGTTGATCGAACCCGGGGTGTGGTTAACCCTTAAGAGGACCCTCAAGAACGGGGTTGTGGAAATGCAGACTTACGATCCATTTTACCTCTTTGCCACCTCTGCCCTGAAGCCCGAGCCCATCGAGGCCAATGTGAAGGTGATCATGGTTGGGGATACGATGATGTACCATCTCCTCTATAATTATGACGAGGAATTCAAGAAGATCTTCAAGGTTAAAGCCGATTTCGACACGGTGATGGATAAGAACGAGGAAGCTATCAGCCAGTATGCCTCCCTGATCCATAAGATTTGCAAGGAGGAAAATCTGAACCCCTTTGATCGGTCCGGTGTGGCAGCTGTGGTGGAGTATGGGGTGAGGATCGCGGGAAGGCAGAAGAAATTGACCACCCGGTTTCACCTGCTCGCCGATGTCTTGAGGGAAGCCAGTTACTGGGCGGTAAAGGAGGGAAGCCAAGACGTTAAGGATGTCCATGTGGAGAAGGCAATCGAGAAGCGGATCCACCGCGTCAATCTGGTGGAGGATAAGATTCAGGAGATGATCGATGATGGGATGATCATGATCGACTCCGATGGAGCCGTGGTTGGGCAGGTGAATGGGCTTTCCGTCTACAATCTGGGGGATTATGCCTTTGGAAAGCCCTCCCGAATTACGGCAAAGGTTGCCATGGGAAAGGCGGGTATCATCAACATCGAGAGGGAGTCGGAACTCAGCGGTCCCACCCACAACAAGGGAGTCCTCATCCTCGCGGGATACCTCAGGGGGAAGTACGCCCAGGATAAACCCCTGACTATGAGCGCCAGCATCTGCTTCGAACAATCGTACAGCGGTGTGGACGGGGACAGCGCTTCCTCCACCGAAGTCTACAGCCTTCTCTCAAGCCTCTCTGGGATTCCCCTGAGGCAGGATATCGCCGTGACGGGTTCCGTAAATCAAAAGGGAGAAATCCAACCCATCGGCGGCGTGAACGAGAAAATCGAGGGGTTCTTCGATGTGTGTAAGGCCAAGGGATTAACGGGAGGGCAGGGGGTGATGATACCGCATCAAAATGTGGATGACCTCATGCTGAGAAAGGATGTTGTGAAGGCGGTCGAGGAGGGAAAATTCCGCCTCTACCCCGTGAGAACCATCGATCAGGGTATCGAAGTCTTGACCGGAGCGGAAGCAGGTGAAAGGGGCGAAGATGGCAGCTTTAAGGAAGAGACCGTGAACTTCCTGGTCGATAAGCAGTTGAAAGATTTGGCCTCAGGTATTAAGGAGTTTGAAGCAGCGGAGGAGAAACCACCCAAGAAGAAGAAATGAAAAGGGCTTTCCTTGAGTAATTCACATCAAATGGGGTATATCAAGGTCAAAACACATCCCAGGGAAGGCCAGAAGATCCGAATTACGGGGGAGGGACTGGATGGGTTAACCTTTCGTCAGACCAGGCCGGGGGAATTGATCACCTTAAGGGGGAAAGGAGGAGGGGAATTTCGCGGAAGGGTTCTCTCCATCAATCCCCATGAGGCCTGGGTCTTGGTATTCAAGTCCCTTGTACCTCCTACCGAGCCCCCCATGAAGATCATCCTTCTTCAAGCCCTACCAGATAAGGAGCGGATGGAGCTCATCATTCAGAAGACCACCGAACTCGGGGTCTATTCAATCGTTCCCTTCAAATCGAAGCGATCGATTTCCCTTGAGGAAAGGGAAGGGAAACAGCCCAAGGCCCATCGATGGCAATCCATCGCCATGAACGCAGCCAAGCAGTCGAGGAGGGGAAGGGTTCCCCTCCTCGAGCCCTATTGCGATTTTTCAGAAGCACTGGAGTACGCCGAGGGGAGCGACCTCAAAGTCATCCTTTGGGAGAGGGGGAACAAGAACCCGTTGAGGGATGTCTTGAGATCCAAGGGGAATTGTGACGAGGTAACATTGATGGTTGGCCCTGAGGGCGGCTTCGAGGTCGAAGAGGTCCGAAGGGCGAAAGAGAGCGGGTTCATTCCCATGACCCTTGGGCGGAGGATAATGAGAACGGAGACGGCCGCCATTGTGCTCGTGGGAATCCTTCAGTATGAATTGGGGGATTTGGGGTGATACGATTCCGCCATTTGAGCCTGCACATTGGGAAGAGAATAAAGCATTTTTTCTAGAATGTCTGAAAAGGTCGCTCTTCGCCGCCTCCCCTTAGGGAGGTAATCTCTTTTCGATCTCCGAAATGGCCCGCTGGATTCTGGCCTCAACCTCGCCCTCATTATCGCCGGTGGCCGTCAAGGTAACCTCAAGCCTCACATCCTTCCCGAAATAGGTGGGCCTCGATTTGAGGTATACGTCTGAAACCTCTCTCATCACCTTGTCGAGGATTTCCCCAAGCTTCGATTCATCCCCCAGGTTGGTGGTAATGGTCTTCTCTCTGAAAACGCGCCTTCCAAACAAATCCCCCAGCTCTTTTAGGAGGCTTTCTTCGAAGATGGCCTTCATCTCTTTGGGGACTCCTGGAAGGGAGAGGATGAGGGTTTTTCCAACCCACAATTTCACCCCGGGGGCAGTCCCAACGGGGTTCGGAAGCATCTCTGCCCCTTTGGGGAATATGGCCATTTTCTCCCTGCTGGACGTGACCTCATCGGTATCGATGAAACCCTTCTCCGTGAACAAGGCATACCTCCCTTTGACAAAGTCCAAGGCCTGGGGATTGAGTTCCATCGGGAGTCCTGCGGCCATGGCTACGGCATCGAGTGTTTTATCGTCGAACGTGGGCCCCAACCCTCCCGTTGTGACGATGAGACGGGAGTTATTCCTCAGGGCGGTCCTTAACTCTCCGCATATGGAATCGATCTCATCGTCTACCACTGCGACCCGTTTGACGTCTCCCCCCAGGGCCGTGATCCTCTTCGCCAGCCAATTGGAGTTGGTGTCCAGGGTCCTTCCCGTCAGGATCTCCCTGCCAACGACGATAATCTCCGCCCTGCTCATTGGATCCTTCCCCTTAATTCCCTTCCATCTTGACACAAGATGTGGACGAAATCAAAAGAAAACTTAGCGAAATCTCCTGGCTGCCCTTGTCCATCACATTACGCTCACGGACAAGGATATTTTTTGTTAAACTTTAATCCAAACGCATTTCTCCCATCCTTATTGGATTACCCGTAAACCAACTTGCACAATTCCTCTGATTTCAAGAAAGGTTTGACTCCGTTTTCCATACTGTGGTACAAGAGGCCAGCTGTCGACATTCCAGCTTATAGGAAGGCACAATGGATAAGATTTTTAAGAACGGAGACCGTCCTGACCATGGAGGAGAAAACTCCCCGAGCTGAGGCCTTAGCCGTGCAGTTTGGTCGCATCTACAAGGTTGGACAGACAGCCAAGATTGAGAAACTGGCCACACCTGAGACGAAGGTCATCGACCTGAAAGGTCAGACTATTTTTCCAGGTTTTATCGACGCTCATAATCATTTCTGCCTTTACGCATTGCTCACTGACCACGCGGACTGTAAGCCGGCAGCTGGATGTGTTCGAGGCGAGGACGTGGTGGAGGCCTTACGTGCTAAAGCGACAAACACGCCACCCGGTCAATGGGTTATGGGCTGGGAGTATGCACCTTATTTGCTTGACGATAAGAAAGATCTAACCAGGGAGGACTTCGACCGTACTGATACACACAGCCTATGAAATGCTGCATGCTCTTTTGGCATTTTCCAAACGATTTTCCAATTATCTTCAAAGTACCCCCTCGCTGCTCGCTACCATTTCTATAATTTCCTCAGCTTGGTGCTCTTCTTTATCAAACTCTCCCATCTTGACCCCTTTGTTCAGTATAATGAATCTGTCAGCCACTGGATAGACGTGGTACACGTTGTGCGTTATGAATATGATCGAAGCTCCTGACTCCCTTGCTTCTTCTATGTGCTCTATCACTTTCCTCGTCTCCTTTACCGATAAGGCGGTCATAGGCTCATCTAAGATGAGAAGCTTGGCCCCAAAATACATCGCTCTTCCTATTGATATCGCTTGCCTCTCCCCTCCCGATAGGATCGATACATATTCATTGGGTGATCTTACCCTGATGCCGACCTCTCCGATAACCCTACTGCACTCTTCATCCATCTTCTTCTTATCAAGGAGGGCAATTGACCCTATCCGTTTTGTTGGCTCCCTGCCCAGGAAGAAGTTCCGCGAGATTGTCATTATGTTCACTAATGATAGCTCTTGATGCACGGTCTCAATTCCCCTTGTCCTCGCCTCTTTTGGAGATGAAAATTTCACTGGCTCTTCATTGAAATAGATCTCACCCCCATCCGGAGGGAACACCCCTGCCAGGATCTTTATCAGGGTGGATTTACCCGCCCCGTTATCGCCTAAAAGTCCCAAAACCTCCTTGTGCCGGACTTCAATACTTACATTGTTCAATGCCCGGACCGCACCAAAGCACTTGCTTATGTTTACCATTCTTACTAAGGGGAAATCCTGCTGCATGATCTCATAACCTCCTCTATATTGCTATATTACATCTCCAGACGCCTCAGCTTGATATTGATGGTTGCCGCTATGATTACGATTGCCCCCACAAATGCCATGTACCAATAGGCTGGTGCTCCCACCATTATAAGTCCAATCCTAATCGTTCCCATGAGAAACGCCCCGAAGAACGCCCCAATAATCGTTCCATGACCTCCCGTCAGGAAAGTTCCTCCGATAACGGCCGATGCGATGGCCTCTAACTCGGTCCCTATTCCAAATGACGGATTTGCCACCGCAAATCTATTGATAGCAATACAACCTGCAAGCCCCGCCATCAGCGACGATATGATGAAGTTTATGAGCTTAACCCTGTTTATATTCACACCCATTGACCTTGCCACTTCCTTCCTGCCTCCGGTCGCAAATACCCAGTTCCCGTAACGTGTTCGGGTAAGTATGAGGGAGAAGAGCACGGTCAGAGCGACGAACCAGATATGCGAGGGCCGAAACCCGTGGCCCATGAATCGAGTCAGCAGGGTTGGGACGATGAGGTCCCCATGATAGGCAACGGTGCGTCCCCCCGTTATTGCCATCATGATGCCCCTTATAAACATCATCATGCCCAAGGTTGCTATGAATGAGGGGATTCGGGCTCGAAGGGTAATCGTTCCATTGAGGAAACCAATGCAGCCGGCAGCTACGAGTGTGATGAGGAGGGCCAGGACTGAGTTAATACTGTTCCCTAATGTCACAAAAATGAAACCCGCAAATGCATAGACGCTGCTCACTGAGAGATCGAATTCTCCCGCGATCATGAGGAAAGCTATGCCAATCGTCATGATCCCTAACTCTGATACTATCGTGAATATCCCTGTAAGATTGCGCACGGTAAAAAACATAGGGGCCAGGACAGAGAAGAATACAAATATTGTCGAGAAGGCAAGTATCACCCCAAATTCAGGCCACCTACGTATCTGGGCGAGTGGTAGAGATAAATTTTGTATTACTCTCCTCATGCCTGCACCTCCTCTGTTCATCTTATACTTCTTACCTACGGCTTACATGTAGCCGAACTCTTAGTGTGTTAGGCGGTGCCCCGTATAAGGGCACCGCCTAACGTGCATGCCATAAAGCTTTAATACCCGACGTTACCGCCTTATCTGTACCCTTCCTTGGCAAGTTTTTCTAGCGAAGGAATAACGGCTTTGGTTATGACCCCTGGCCCAGTCGAGACCGGTGCCGGCGGAGGTGCCAATCCGTATTTCAGGTGTAAATATGCGAAAAGGACCCCCAAGTAGCCTTGTAGATACTGCTGCTGGTCCAATGTGAACATTACCTTGCCAGCCGTGATGTACTCGAGGATCTTCGCGGATATATCCATTTGAGCAATCTTTACATCAACCCCTACCTTAATGCCCTCTGATTCCAGACGCGGTATGATCGTCTCTGTGCGAAGTGTATTTGTAACAAAGATCGCATCAGTGTCAGGATGCGCCTTCAGATAGGCAGCTGTTATCTCGGCTCCTTTGATCGCGTCCTCGGTGATATCTAACGCCTCGACCGGTACGCCTTTTGCCTTCATGGTATCTACCCAGCCTCTTCCCCTTGCCTCAATGTTAACGGCTCCTGGATGGTGATTACAGAACACGGCCCGTTTTGGGGTGAACCTCTTTAACGTTTCTCTTGCCGCAGTCGCCCCGATCACGTAGCTGTCTTCACCGACATAGGTTAGTACAGGTATCCTCGCGTCAACAGGTTCCCTAAGGTCAGGGGCATTTATTGCTACTACAGGTAATCCCTTGCCGATGGCCGCGCGAAGGGGCTCATCTACGGCCTCAGGGTGGGTCAACGTGCAAACCAGCGCATCGGGCCTAGCCGCTAAGGCTGACTCGATGAAGGTCATGAATTCCTCGAATTTATATACAGTTGGCCCAGTATAGGCTACATCTAGATCAGCATACAGGGCGGCCGCGCTCTTTACGCCCTTCTCCACGACCTTCCAGAACGGATCCGCAATCCCACCGTGGACTACCACATAAACCTTGTACTTTTTCGCCTGCGCCAGGGAACTTCCTCTAATACCAACTACCAATCCTGCAACCAGGATTAAAGCCACTAATGTCCTTAACCAAGTTTTCATACTACTCGTCCTCTCTTTCTTTAGTTTCTGGGTGAAAACCTCTGGAAGACAAATCAATTCTTAAACTGCTCCTCTCTTCGGAAGCTCTCTTTTGTTTCAGGCTACCCAGGCTTACCTCCTAGCCTCACCCCCTCTCAGCCTATTATTAATAGCCCCTGCACACACTATTTACACACGCGACCTAGTTAGTCGAAATATATCCCGATTAGACAGCTGGACCATCTATTCACCTCGGCAACCCGGCTGTCTTTGAGTTGTTTAGATTGTTTCGCCAAGTCGTTCCTGCCAACTTACCAGTTGAAATACTAGCCAAATTGGATAGTAGCCACTCCCTGATTCCACGCCTGAAATTCAAAGACCCGTCGCTTTCCGCCCCATCCTCACAGGTGGTTTGGCTTTGTATAGAAAAGAATACTCCCAACAGAACATACAAATTCTGTCAGGAGTTAGGTATGCACATTTTGAGGTGTTTATCCATGGAGCAACCTCGCGGTTGGATGTTAGATGGCTTGGGGGAACTAATGAAAGTTAATACAACTATAGTGAAAAACATAGGCAGGGTCAATCAGAATTGAGAAAAGAAAACACAAAAAAGAAAGTGGGGAGTAACACCACGTCTTTGGGTTGGGCACTGGGACTGAAAAGTTTCGATTTGTTGCCAGATTGCTAAATTGGATTCTATCTGATTTTAACTCCGATTACAAACTATAATCAAGACTTTTGTATTCTAAATGTGTAAAATCCGATCTTACAAAACAGACTGGTTATATCTTGCCAATATCTGGAGTTTTCAAGGAATGAAGATACCATGAGGATATCAAAACCTCAAGCCTTGTGAAGACGCGCGCTCCAGATTTCAGACCCCCCGAAATGAATAAACGCAGAGCTACGGGTCACCACAACCATGGAACCTGGGGGGTCAGATCCACACCCCATAAGAAGACTGTTGATTTATCGAATGCTTCTATGAGGCCGCTTGTTGTCAAGCTCCCTTTCGATTTTACATGTTGGTTACTCCTTTAGTCGTCAATCGAGCTAGCCGCTTCCTTAAACGTGAG
>Ga0209427_10000323_pt1 | contig 49283 bp, 54 predicted proteins | sample DeeMarSWOR136_30_FD_187465 | JGI IMG/M metagenome (GOLD analysis project Ga0209427, IMG submission 187465) | Marine sediment microbial communities from White Oak River estuary, North Carolina - WOR-1-36_30 (SPAdes) (version 2) | ecosystem: Environmental > Aquatic > Marine > Intertidal zone >...
CAAATATAAGAAATAGTTAATATTCATATACTGGTAAGTTTAGTACCACATTCAGGACAACCCTTTCTCTTAATTACCAATCCGCCAACTACCGGTGAACATCCTTTACAAAAAATTAAATTGCACCTTGGACATCTATATCCCTTTGGTGAAATTAATTTATTTATCTTTTTTCCACATTTTTTACAAACATTTTTAGTCATAATTTGTTCCAATATTTAGATAATATTAATTATTCTTAGTAAGTATTATTGAAAAAAATAAGAGGGAGAGATTATATTTATTAGCCTTTTATTGGTGGTCTAACGATTAACCAAACAATAATTACAATTATGAGACCTATTATATTTAGAAATATTGTAGCCAAAATCAAAAGTAGGACCCAAAGTACACCTTGTTTACCTCTTTTTTCAGCATCTCTATAGAGCCAAATACAAATGAGAATAGCAATAACCAGTGGGATTAAGAATAATGCACAACATAATAAAAGTCCCCATGCAACTATAGTAGGACCTAAAACAGGAATAAAATCTGCCCAATCTTTAGCCCAATCAGGTACATCAGATTCATCAACAGTGTCTACTTGTGCTTGAGCAATTGTTGCCAAAACCATTGTAATTAAAAAACATATCAATAAAATTGTCAAATTTCTTTTTATTTTCAAAATATCCACCTCGGTTATTAATAAATAATATGCTTTAATTACTTTTTGTAATTTTAAAAATCTTAAATGTTTTTATTTCATCAATAATAATTCCTAACGCAACTCCACACAACGCACCAATTAACATCCCAGTAATAACTCGAATTACATTTGTGCTTTCCCAAAAGCCCATAAGTTGCCCAACTCCATCTAATCCAATTGGAACTATACCTATTAATAATACAAAAACAAATTTTTCATTTAATTCAATTTGATAAAAAACCATAAAACCTAAACCAATGGCTAAACCTAGCCATATGGCCGTGCATCGACTACAAAACGGCATCTGATTTCCATTAATTAAAAATGAACGCTCAGTTTTTTGATGACATAGTCTATCTCCCGCAGAATAAACAAAATTCCATGGAAAATCTAAATTTTCGATGGATTTATCATTATCAGAAATAACAACAAGACCTGAGAGCTCTTGTATACTATTTTCCGGTACTGCTAAGGGTGCTAAGAATTGTAGTAAAGTCCACAGTAAGAAAATTATAAATAAAACAAAGGTTAAGTTTCTAAAACACTTTTCCCTTCGTTCCATTTTCAAATTCATCTCTTGAGACTATTATTAGTTCTAAAGCAATGATTGCAAGTACCAGGCCAACAATTAATCCTATAGAAAGTATTCCAAAGATTGCACATACTGCAGTGAAAACAAAATATCGACGTTTAAAAACAGTTATTGATCCAACTAATGCAAAAATCGAAAAAATTATAAGTGCAATCGAAAAAGATAAATCGCCTAAGGGAAGCCATGATAGATTTGATATTATTGCTTCAAATGGTTGAACGTTCAAGTTATCACTAGAGGTGTTTATTATCGCAGTGAAAATACCTAGAATTCCAGTGCCAAGTAATAAAAATGAAGCTATAAGTGGTTTATTTGATTTCTTTTTAATTGAAGAAAGTATAGTTTTTCTTGGTTCTCCGTATTCTTCCCAAACTTGTTCTTTGTCTGATTTAGAATTTGTCGCTCTCCTAATACTAAAAGTATGAGCACATTTCGGACAATCTACTAAATGTGTATTTGAGTCATCTGGCATGTCCATTATAAAATCATAATTGCATTTTGGACATGATGTTTTACCTTTCATAACTTTTCAAGAACGCAGATATAATTAATTAGTTAAGAATATTTCTATAAATTCTCAAATTAATTGTATTTACTGAAAAAGCCTTTACATCATATTTAAATACAATATGCTCATTCCCGATACACCAAAGGCGTTTATTGATGGCAAGGTTTCAAGAAGCTGCACAAAGACTACTGAACAAAAAAATCTGCATGAAATGTGGTGCATCCAACGCACCAAAGGCAATAAGATGTAGACGATGTAGATCAAGGGAACTGCGAGTTAAGGCTAAAGAGGGCAGAGGCGCTTAAAAATATACCATTATCTTTAAAAACAATTCTCCTTTTTGGTTTGGACAGTTGAATATATGCCTGAGACTAAAATCAAAAAAAATGAAGATTTTAATGAATGGTACAACGAAATTGTAGAACTTACTGAGCTATGTGATAAAAGATATCCAATTAAAGGGATGAATATCTGGAGACCTTACGGTTGGAAACTTATGAACAACGTCGATAGACTCATAAGAAATGAAATGGAATACACAAATCATCAAGAAGTATATTTTCCTCTTTTAATACCTGAATCCTTTTTTAAAAAAGAAGAAGAACATATAGAAGGATTCGGCAGTGAAGTGTATTGGATAACACATGCAGGAACAAATGAACTTGAAGAAAGATGGCTTTTAAGACCCACCTCAGAAACTGCTATGTATCCAATATTTTCTCTATGGATTAGATCACACTCAGATTTACCATTAAAAACATTTCAAATAGTAAACACCTTTAGATATGAAACAAAACAAACAAGAGCATTTATTAGAGTCCGAGAAATACATTTTTTTGAAGCCCATACATGCCATAAAGATTTCAATGGCGCCGAAGGACAAATAGAAGAAGACAAAGAAATTGCTGAAAGATTCCTAAAAAAACTTAGCTTGCCTTACTTACTTAGTAAAAGACCTGATTGGGATAAGTTTGCGGGGGCATTTTATACAATAAGCATAGATGTGCTTATGCCATCACTAAGAACTTTACAAGTAGGCTCCATACATCAGTATAGAGATAATTTTTCTAAACCATATGAAATTTCTTACGAAACAGAAGATGGAAAACATGCTTTTTGCCATCAAACAACTTATGGAATGAGTGAACGGTTACTGGGAGCAATAATTGGAGTGCATGGCGACAATAAAGGACTGGTATTACCACCAAAAGTTGCTCCAATCCAAGTAGTAATTATTCCAATTATATTCAAAGGAAAAGAACAAGATATTATAAACGCATGTAGTGACCTACAAAAAAAACTAAATGATAAAAATATCAGATCGCACTTAGATAATAGAGAAACAACTCCAGGAAGTAAATATTACGATTGGGAGTTAAAAGGAGTACCCATAAGAATAGAAATTGGTCCAAGAGATATTGAAAAAAACCAAATCGTTATTGTTAGAAGAGATAATGGAGAAAAAAAATCTGTTTCGCAAACAGGAGCTGAGAAAATAGTTAAGAACGAATTAGACGAAATAGCATCAAATTTAATGGAAAACGCAATCCATTTACTTAACACAAATAAATATAGGGTTTTAACAATTGACAAAGCAAAAAACAAAAAAGGAATTATTGAGTTACCATGGTGTGGAACCAAAAAATGTGCATTAGAAATAGAAGAAATATTAGAAGGAAACACTTTAGGGGAACCAGTTGAAAACAAAAAGTGTGACCATCCGTGCCCAGTATGCGGAGAAAACGCAAAAACATGGATGAGGTACGCAAAAACGTATTAGGGTGAAAAAAATGGTAAGTAAAATAAGCAGAATAATAAGGGAATTCATAATTATATTAAGTATAATTACCATTATAATAGGACTAATCTTACTTACAATGGGTATTTTATGGTATGGTTTTACTGATTTAGTTGAACAGACTATAGAGTTAGATTTTATATATCGATTAGGTGATTGGAATGCCTATTTATTAGTGATTGGACTGATTGTTTTTGGTATTGGTGTATATTACCTTTATAGTTACTTAAAGGACAAAAAATTTGTTTTAGAAGAAATTAAAACTGATAAAAGATCAGAATTTATAAAAAAACATATTGAATTAAGAAATACTGTGAAACGTCTTCCTTCAAAATATAAGAAAATGTTAAAAGATAAAGAAGAGGAATTAGGAATTAAATAATCACTTGGTTTCATTGATGGATAAAAAAAATCTAGATGAATTTTTTATTATTCTTGTTGAACCTAAATATGGTGGTAACGTTGGTGCAACTGCTCGAGTAATGATGAATTTTGATTTCAATAAATTATATCTAGTAAATCCATGTAAACTTTATGATGAATGTTACGCACGAGCAATGCATGCCCAAAGCATAATTGAAGAAGCAGTATTTTTTCCTTCATTAAATGAAGTTGCAAAAAAATTAGATTATCTTGTAGCTACATCCTCAATTGAACATAAAACAGACAAAAAGCCTTTAAGAAATTCAATTCAAATTAATGATTTTGTAGAAAGAATATTTGAATTAGAAGGAAAGGTTGGGTTGGTTTTTGGCCGTGAAGATTATGGGTTATACAATGAAGAAATCGCATTATGCGACGTTATGCTTCGTATACCAACAAGTAAGACATATTCGTCATTGAACCTTTCACATGCTGTGTCTTTGGTTTTATACAATTTATATATCAAAAGAGAATATGTTCCAAAAGAAAAAAGGAAAATTGGTAGAATAGAGAAACAAAAATTATTAGATTTCTTTACTGATCTATTAGATGAAATTAACTATCCGAAGCATAAACGAGAAAATACTAAAATCATGTTTAAACGAATTATGGGACGGGCAATGCCTTCAAAATGGGAATACCATACCTTGATGGGTGTTTTTAGTAGAACTATTGGAAAAATTAGGAATCAAAAAAATAAGAAAAATTAGATGGTTTCAATAGTAAAATGGACTTTATTATTCTTTAATGCAGCATGGACTCTGTCAGCAAAAAAAACTAATTCATCAACACTAGCAAAATCATCTCCCCAATCATACACAAAATCATAGTTGCCCTTAGTAGCCTTAAATCCCATATTCATTAATTGGTTTTTAATTTCTGATGGTAAAGCTCCTTCGCTGTTGAACATAATGGTAAGATATGTTTTCATTAAAATCAATTAAAGAATTTGATTAGGAATTTTAAATATTGCGATTATTATCCAGAAATATATATCGGGTATGGGATGTAACATATTATTAGTAAAATTAATGCTACGAGGAACATTAGTTTTCTTTTTAAATCAAGTTTTGTGCTATCGTTAAGTGGAGGTGGGTGCATCATTCCCATCATAAAAACAATAATGATGGCAAAAAACCACCATCCAGTAAGAATCATTATAAAAATTGCTATCCAACCAGCATATTTTTGTTTTTCACCAAGAAATGCTCGGAAAATATGACCTCCATCTAATTGACCTGCTGGTAAAAGATTAATAGATGTAATTAAAAGACCTACCCAACCTGCAAAAGCTGTAAGACTAAGGTTAATTGGCACCCCCGCAGGAATATCCAACAATAAATTAGATAATATAGTGAAAAGAATAGATCCACCCAGCATAACTTCTCCAGTAATAGGTTCAGTTATGGAAGCAGGAGTTGAATTTAGTATCCCAATTGCTGTAACTGGAAGGGCGATAATAAACCCAGCTAACGGGCCAGCTATTCCAACATCAAAAAGAGCTTTTTTATTTGGCATTGGGTCTCTACTTGATATTAATGCCCCGAATGTTCCAATATTAAAGCTAGGAAGGATTGGGGGAATAGGCATAAAAAAAGGGAGTGATGCTCTAATGCCATGTTTTTTTGATATAAAATAATGACCCATTTCATGTACAAATAAAATACTCATAAGTGGAAGGGCAAAAAGAGCAGCTCCATAAAACAGATTTTCAAGATTAAATACTTCTAAGATATTTGGCATTAAACCTGTGAAATTATTATTCCAAATATCAAATTCCTCCATATATAGTATTGAGCCTGTTAATGTAGCTGTAATAACTGTTGCCACTAATAAAGCGATATTGATCCATATAGGTTTCTCTTTTTTATCCTTCTTTTTTAAAATATAAATAATATGTTCTCCTTTTTCTTGCCGTAGCATTGGTATATAACCTTTTTTTGAGAGAGATTTTCTAAGTGAATCAAACTTTTCTTCAAGGGTTTCTTCATCTATTCTACAATAAAAAGCAGCAGTTTTACCGTCAGATTTTAAATCATAAAAAGGAAAGAGTTGACCCACTTCTTTTTTTAGTAATTCAATATCATCTAAATCTGATAGTCTATTAACTTTTTCAAAATTACTCCAGTCATCAGGCATTTGTCTTGCGATATGACATCTGTATTATAAAACCTTCGAAGAAATTAATTTTTTTTAACATTGATAAATACAAAAAAAACCAATAAATAAATTTGTTAAGGAATATATTTAGATAAAATTGATATTCTCATGATATATTTTAAAAAAAATTAAACGGAGACAAAAAAATGGATATGGAGATTCAATTCCCTGGTGGTAAAAAAGTGGATGCTATTTACAAAGGTTTTACTATTAAAACAGATCAACCTAAAAATGAAGGTGGAGAAGGTTCTGCTCCTGAACCTTTTTCACTTTTCTTAACCTCCATTGGTACTTGTACTGGAATTTATGTTCTTGATTTTTGTCAAAACCGCAATATTAGTACAAATGAACTTAAAATGATTTTAAAAACAGAGTATTACAACGAAACGAACATGATAAGAAAAATAAAAATAGAGATTTATCTTCCAAAAGACTTCCCAGATCGTTATAAAAACGCAATACTAAAAGCTGCTGGCTTATGTACGGTCAAAAAACATTTGGATCAGCCACCAGCTATAGATATATCATTGATGAAATAGAGAGGAGACATCATATTTATGTATGTAGTTTCTATTGCCCTTGAGTGAAAGAAAATGGTAGTGACATTAGTTGTTGGTACTCAGTGGGGAGATGAGGGTAAAGGTAAAATCGTAGATTATTTTTCAAAAGATGCTGATTATGTTGTAAGATTTCAAGGCGGAAATAACGCAGGACATACAATAAAAGTGGGAGATGAAGTCTATAAACTTCATTTAATTCCATCAGGTGTTATCCAGGGTAAAACAGGTGTAATTGGCAATGGTGTGGTAATTGATCCTGAAATTCTAATTAATGAGATTGAACAACTCAAAAAAAGAGGTATAAATATAAAACTTCTTATTAGCGATAGAGCAAACATAATAATGCCTTATCATAAAATATTAGATGGTGCTGAGGAACAATATCTTGGCAAAAAAAAGATTGGCACAACCAAACGTGGTATTGGACCTTGCTATAGTGATAAAGTATCACGAAATGGAATTAGGACAATTGACCTTATTGATAAACAAAATTTAAACAATTTACTTGATAAAATATTACCAGTAAAACAAAGAATTATTGATATTTACGATATGGATAAAAAAATCAATAAAAAAGAGATTCTAGAAAAATATTACAATTATGGAAAACAAATAAAGAAATACATTTCAAAAACTCACATAATAATCAATGAATCAATAAAAAAAGGAAAAAATATTCTCCTTGAAGGCGCACAAGGAACAATGCTTGATGTAGATTTTGGTACTTACCCATATACAACATCATCACATGTTATTGCAGGTGGATCATCAACTGGATTGGGAATAGGGCCAAAAAATATTGATGAAATTGTTGGAATAGTTAAAGCTTATACAACCCGAGTTGGAGAAGGACCTTTTCCAACGGAATTAACCGATAATATTGGGTTGTATCTTCAAAAAAATGGTCATGAGTTTGGTACAACAACTAGTAGACCCCGAAGATGTGGTTGGCTTGACTTAGTTGTTATTAAGCACTCATGTATGATCTCAGGTATTACAAAACTTGCAATTACCAAACTTGACGTATTAAACGGATTAAAAGAAATAAAAATTTGTTCCTATTACAGTTTAAATAATAAAAAAATCGATTACTTCCCTGCAAGTATTGAAGACGTAAAAAAGTGTAAACCAATCTATAAATTACTTAATGGATGGGATAAAATTGATTCAAAATCTTCAAGACTCGCGGATCTTCCTAATGAAGCGCAGGATTATCTCCGATTCATTGAACGAGAAGTAAAATTACCAATTATGCTAGTATCTATAGGTCCAGGTAGAACGGAGACAATAGAAAATTAAACCAGATGATTAACTTTAATTGCGGTGTTTATCCAACGTAGATATGAATTACATGCTGCTCTTAAAGTAGGTACGTCATTTGATTCAATATTTAAAGATAAAATATTTTTTGAAATATCAAGTGTAACAACTGTTTTTGGGATTTTGTGTTTTACCTCTGGAGAAATCGCAGTAGCTATTAATTTTGCTTTATGAGGAGATTTAAAAGTAAAAATAAAAGTGGCTTTTTTATTCATATAGCTTTAATTCGTTTAGCTACTGTTGGTCTTTCTTTATAAAATACTTTGCCACCGCAGTATGGACACTGAATTCCAATATTTTTTACATCAAACTGTACAGACTTTTTACAAAGTCCACATTTATATCCCACCATATTAAATCACCCTGATGTATTATCAATACCGCTTTTTAATATTTTCTCTGCATCCACCCTTTGAGCGGTTGTTGGAATATAGGCACCACCTGCGAAAGTATGACCACATTTTTTGCATTCCCAAATACTGGTTCCTTTTCTTCTTACTGATTTCTTACCGCATTTTTGACATACGTATTTTATTCTCTGTTGAATTTCAACTTCTCTTATTCTAGTACGAGCTCTAACCCCATATCTCGCTTGAAATCGACCTGCAGAGCCTACTTTTTTTGTTCTTTTTGCCATTTTATTTCCCTGTAACTTGAGACAATTGTTTTCTTATTTCGCGCCCGTTATTCAAAGAAGCGTTTATAACTTTTTGTATCTCGTCCCTAGTGAAACTACCATTTAAACCTTTCTGCATCGCTCGAATATCTCCGTTATTATCTGTTGCAACTGTTAACCTTGCATCGGCAATTTCATCTTCATCAAGAGAGGGATCAATAACTACATATTTATCAAATTTAACAGATGTACAAGATATTGGAGGTTCTTTAATCGGTAATGGATAATCTTCGCCAAGTTCAAAACGAGATGCTGGGACAATTGATGTAGTTAATGCTGCCATCGTAGAAAGAGAAGCAGCATCGAATAAGTTACCATCGTAATCAAGAATATGTATGTCAACAAATATTATCCAGACTTTTTCTTCTGGTTCAATACATAATTTCTCAAGTTCTATAACCTTTGATTCTCTAACTCCTCGGTCTACAACACGCGCTAGTTCTATTGCATCCTCCTGAGGAGGACCTGATTCAAAATCTGGTGAAGCTAGTGGGATAAGTTCTGCAGCTGTTGTTAGTACACCAGAGTCAGGAGTATCGGGATAAGGTTCACCTACATCCATTTTTATTCCAGTTAGAACTTGTGTATTACCTATTTTCACTCTTGCTGATCCTTCTGCCTTGTTGACCACTGAAGTTTCAATTTGAATTTTTCTATATTCGTCGAATTTTCTACCATCAACACGTCTACCTTGTTCCGCTAATTTACAAATATAATCGCGTTTTATTACTGGTACAATTGTCATTTATTAAACCCCCTGATTAGATTGATATTTATTTAAAATTGCATTTTTTTGAATTTCTGATACAGTATAACAACCTTTAATTGCAAGGTCAACTGCTTTGTTGAATTCTTCAAGAGTTAAATGTCCATCCATTTGAAGAAGTAAAATCTCACCGGTACGTGGAGAAATAGCTATAGGCAAATCTGCATCACCAAGGTTGTCTTCTTCCTTTCCTAGATCTAATACAACTACACCTGCGATTTTACCTGCAGCACAGGCAACTGGAATATCTTTCATCGGAATACCAGCGTCTGCAAGTGCCACACCTGCCGCAGTAAGACCTGCACAACGTGTACCAGCTTCAGCATCTAATACTTCAATGTTCACATCAATTGATGCTCTAGGATATAGTTCTGTCAATATAATTTTCTCTAACGCCTCTGAAATTACTTTTGAAATTTCTTTGCTTCTCCTATCTGGCCCAGGTCGTTTCCTATCTTCAACACTAAAAGCAGCCATATTATATCTGGCGTTAACAATTGCTCTAAGTGAATTTTGTGTATGTCTTGGGATAGCCTCTCTTGGTCCATATACCGCAACTACAACCTTATTGCCGCCCCATTCTAAATAACAGGAGCCATCAGCCCTATGCAACACTCCCGCCTCAATTTTAATTTTTCTTAATTCATCAATACCTCTACCATCTAATCGTTTTCCATTGTCATCGATTAATTTTATATCAGATTTCATTGTTGCACATTCCTTATATCTTTTTTTAATAAATCTTCGATTCTGTTTGTGAGGCCAAACGTGATGGCTTCACTCTCTATTTTTCTAATAACTTGTATTACCCTCTCAATGTTTTCAGTCTCTGCATCAACCCAGATTTTTCCATTTTGACCGACAAAAATACGGCACCTGATATATTTCTTTATTAAAGAGATCATTGATCCTTTCTTCCCAATAATCCTAGGTACTCTTGAGGGTTCAACTTCAATAATATCTCCACCGTTGATTTTAAATAGATTACGATCTTTCATGGTAACCTGCATTTTCTTTGCTTCATCTATTTTTAAAACCTTTGCCATTATTGAATCTCCGGTGTTTAAATATTTTTCAGTAGCACCGAATTCAACATCCCATGGAACTTCCTCAGTGTGTAAAAAAGCAGGAGACGGCGCATTTATATCAACCAACCATCCAGCGGATAAAGCCTCTTCAACAACACCGATAACAAAATCACCTATAACAGGTTCATACCGTCCCTTTAGAGGAATTACATTTATATAATCTGAATTTTTATTTAATATACCTATTCTTTCAGAGATAATTTTTCCATCTTCGATGAACGTGCCTCTACCTGCTTTGTGAGATTTTATTTCACCTAAAATTTGGCTAGGGAAAACAATCTGGCGTTTCTGATCTTGCATAAAATTATAACCTCTTAAAAATCACTTTAAAATCCTGGTTTCTACATTTCCTTTCGTTATATTATTTAATTTATCATAAAAATCTGTTTGCATGCCTGCTGGAATTTTAACAATTCCAATCCACGAACCATCTGATTGCCAATCTTCCCTTTCTAGTAGGCCAAAACTACGAGCAGCGCCGTAGGCTTTTCCAATGTATTGCGATGGGATTTTTACTGATATTCTAACTTGATCAATTGAAATAGGAATAATTGTTCTTAAGGCGTTAACTGTGGTTTTTACTTGTTGATCAACTGGTTTAAAAGGATCTATATGAATTCCAGCTTCCTTCATAGCAAGTTCTATTCTTTGACGTGGATGAGGAGCCTTTGTTTTAGGATCCATTGAATTTTTAACAATAACATCAACAACACGTTTTCTTTTCTGTTCCTGCATTTCGTGCCTTTGTTCAGTAGTAAGTTGTATTTCTCCGTTTACAATTATTTCTCGTGCAATTTTTTCGATATCATCAGTACCAAAATGTTTGTCGAGTGATTCTTGTGGGGCATGAGTGCCTTTTTTTGAATCCTTAAAAATCGCGTCGATTGCAAGAGAGGAAAGAATATCAACTTCTTTACCCTCAATTATTTTTTCAGCAGCATAAGGATCAACAAGTATTTCGAAATGGTCGTCAATCTTTTGTAATCGTGCTATGACTGCTTTATCCAGACTAACCAAAACTATTTACCTCCGATAGCCTTTGAGACATATCTTTTCGTTTCCTCTTGTTCAAGTATGTGAAATGGGACGCCTTTTTTTACTACACCTATCTCAATAGCATCAGGGTTTAATTTTCCTTCAGTACCTTTATGAAGAGCTTTAATGCCCATAGTTATAGCATCCTCATATGATAGGTTTTCCTTAAAATGCTCTTCGAAATATGCCATTGCACCGCTACGTCCTGCTCCCTCACTGCTTGCTTTATATTCCATTAAAGCTCCAGAAGGATCTGTAGAAAACAATCTTGGTCCCGTCTCATCGACTCCTGCAATCAGTAGAGCGGTTCCAAAAGGCCTTACTCCACCATATTGAGTATACGTCTGTTTAAAATCACAAATACGTTTTACAAGTGTTTTGATCTGGATCTTTTCGTCATATGTTATTTCATTTATTTGAGCGTCTAAACGAGCTCTGTCAATGAGAGTCCTTGCATCCGCTACTAGACCTGAAGTAGCACATCCAATATGATCATCTATCATGAATATTTTTTCTATAGAATTTGGTTCAATTAAATGGGATGTAATTCTTTTATCTACAATTAAAACTACTCCATCTTTGAACTTAAGTCCAACAGTTGTAGTCCCTCTCTTGACTGCTTCTCTTGCGTATTCTACTTGAAATAATCTCCCATCAGGAGAAAAGACTGTAATAGCCCTATCATATGCAATATTTGCTGGTTGCATTTTTATTTCACCTCTTATAATTCGCCTTCTAAGTATGATTATGTTTATAACAATTTTCAACCAAGAATACGCTTTTAATGTATATACTTTGTGTGTGTCATAGAAGAGTGTGTTATAGAAGATATTGTAATATGTACATTAACTATTAATTCAAATTCTTTGTCTATTACCCCAAATTATTTTATGAAGTTGTAAACCTAATCTAACATTTAAACTATCTTCAATAATCCAAGTAGCCAACTTTTTTGGATTAAAACCCCATACCGGTTGAAAAAAAATAATTGTTTTAGGGTTGTGTTTTTTAATAATTGATTTTGCATAAACATAATCTTTTTTATTTTTAATTATAAACTTTAATTGATCTTTAGGACCAATAATGGATAAATTTTCAAAAATCATTTTTTTTTGCATACCAGATGAAGGACATTTTATATCCAGAGAAATCATTAAAGATTTTATACTGGCTATTTTCTCAATACTTAGACTTCCATTTGTTTCTAAACAAATCAAGTAATCTTTTTTTAAAAGGAGATCTATCAAATCATATGTTTGTGATTGTAATAATGGTTCCCCTCCAGTAATGCAAATCCTTTTACAAGGATACTTTCGAATCTCTTTGAGAATATTATTAATACTCATTTTTTTTCCATTTTCATATGCATATTTTGTATCACAATAGGAACACCTTAAATTGCATCCTGTTGTTCTAATGAATATATTTGGAAAACCTGACCACTTACCTTCACCTTGTATTGAATAAAAAACTTCATTAATTTTCATTTATTAGATGTATTTACAATATTAATTAAAAAATTAACTGCGTATTGAGAATTTAAAAATTACAGTTTACCATATGTATAATGTAAAAATATTTATATAAGAATTAACATTAGGGGTAAGCCGTTCAAATCAGTAATATTAGATAGAGTAAGCTATAAAAAGATAATATGATAAAAAAACGATTGCGGCCCTTTAATAGGGCCTGTAGCTCAGCTAGGTAGAGCATCTGGCTTTTAACCAGGTGGCCAAGGGTTCGAATCCCTTCAGGCCCGCCTATTCCCCCAGAGATTAGGAGGAATGTATCATCGCTATCACTCCAAAAAAAATTCATGAAAAACGTTATGAAATACTAGGACATGAATTAGTTCCTGAACATAAAATCTTATCTGATAATGAAAGCGAAAAATTGCTTAAAAAATACAATATCAAACCTGAACAATTGCCTTGGATTCTAAGTACAGATCCCGTGATACTTTCTATTGGAGCAAAGCCAGGACAAATTGTAAAAGTTTTAAGAAAAAGTAAAACGGCAAAATACGCAACAGCTTATAGAATAGTAATAGAAAGTGAGAAAAATTGAAAAGGGAAATTTTCACATTCGAGTATTTTAAATAAATTCTTAGGTGTGTGTAATAATATGAGAGAATTGGTAGATGCTTTTTATAGAGATAGAAGTATAGTAAATCATCAGCTTGCATCTTATGATGATTTTCTAAATAGAAGATTGCAAAAAATTGTTGACAATACGATAATTGGCCAAGAAGAAGAGGAAATGGAAAAAGGCTACATATACCCTGAGATTGAAGGGTATAAAATAAAATTTGGTAAAATTAAAATAGGATATCCTGAAGTAAAAGAAGCAGACGGAACTGAAAGAAATCTCACACCAATGGAAGCAAGATTGAGAGACCTTACCTATGAAGCAAATGTTGAATTAGAGTTCATACCCATTAAAGATGAGATCGAGTATGAACCTGAAACTGTTAAAATTGGCGAATTACCCATTATGATTAAGTCTAAAAAATGTAACATATCTAAAAAGGTGTTGGAAGAAGAGTTAGAACACCCTTTATCTGAAGAAGAATATGCAGATAAACTCAGGGAAAAACAGGAAGACCCTTTAGATCCAGGTGGATATTTTATTAGTAATGGAACAGAACGAGTATTAATTACTGTTGAGGATCTTGCCCCAAATCGTGTCTTAGTGGAAAAAGCTAGTAGATATGGTACAGATGTTGAAGTTGCTAAAGTGTTTTCGCAACGTGAAGGGTATCGTGCTTTAACTGTTGTTGAGAAAAAAAAGGATGGCATGCTTATGGTCTCTCTGCCCACTACATATGGTCAAATCCCCTTAATCATATTGTTGAGAGCACTTGGTATGGAAAATGATGAAGAAATCGTTGATGTAATATGTGTTGATCCAAAAATGGAACCATATGTTCTTGCAAATATCGAAGAATGTGCCCTAGAATATGGAATAACAACCAAAGAAGAGGCAGTTGCATATTTAGGGAAAAAATTTGCAGGTGGTCAAGCAAAAGAATATCGTATTAAAAGAGTAGAAACAATAATGGATAGACACCTCCTTGCTCATTTAGGTAACTCCCCTGAAGATCGTTTAACTAAAGCAATTTTCATGGCACGAATGGGGATGTCTGTTTTAGAACTAGCATTAGGAAAAAGAGAACCTGACGACAAGGATCATTATGCAAATAAGCGTTTAAAATTAGCTGGAGATTTAATGGAGGATTTATTTAGAGTTGCATTTACAGCTCTTTGTAAAGATTTGAAATATCAGCTTGAACGTGTTCATGCAAAAGGCAAGGAAATAAAGATTGGATCGTGTCTAAGATCTGATGTTTTAAGTCAAAGAATTCATCATGCACTTGCAACAGGTAACTGGGTGGGAGGTAGAGCAGGTATTTCACAATTATTAGATAGAACGAGTAATTTAGCGGTTTTAAGTCATTTAAGAAGAGTCACATCACCCCTAACAAGATCTCAACCTCACTTTGAAGCAAGAGATTTGCATTCTACACAATGGGGAAGATTATGTCCAAATGAAACCCCAGAAGGCCCAAACTGTGGACTTGTAAAAAATCTTGCACTCACAGTAGAAATATCCGAAGGATTTTCTGAACAAGAATTAGAAGCAGTGCTTAGAGATCTGGGCATAAAAGAAATTACCAAAAATATCACTGGATCAAGAGTATATCTTAATGGTGATCTAATTGGAATGCATTCTGACGGAGAAGAATTAGTTGAAAAGTTAAGACAAAGGCGACGAAAGGGTTTACTTAGTAATGAAATTAATGTTCGTTATGATGTAGAAGCTAACGATGTCATCGTGAATTGCGATATAGGTAGACTTAGAAGACCTCTTCTTGTTGTAAAAAATGGCAAGTTATTATTAACAGATAAATACAAAAATGAATTAAAAGAAGGTAAGAAAAAATGGATAGACCTGATTAATGAGGGGATTGTTGAATATATTGATGCCGAAGAGGAAGAAAACACCCTAATAGCACTTAGAGAAAATGATATTACTCCTGAACATACTCATATGGAATTAGATCCCATGTGTATTTTAGGTATAGGTTCCTCATTGGTTCCATATCCTGAACATAATTCTTCTCCTAGGATTACCATGGGTGCAGGTATGGGTAAGCAATCCCTTGGTTTTGGTGCAGCAAATTATCGGATTCGTCCAGATACAAGGGGTCATTTAATGCATTATCCCCAAAAACCATTAGTACAGACTCATCCTATTAAATACATTAAATTTCGAGAGAGACCAGCTGGACAGAATTTCATTATTGCAATAGCGTCATTCCAAGGTTATAATATGGAGGATGCAGTTGTAGTAAGCAAATCAGCAATAGAGAGAGGACTAGGTAGAAGCACCTTCATTAGAACCTATCGTAGTGAAGAAAAAAGATATCCTGGTGGTCAAGAAGATCATTTTGAAATCCCAAACCCAGAATGTAGAGGTGTAAGAACAGAAGATGCTTATAATAATCTGGGGGAAGATGGTCTTATTTCCCCAGAGTGTAATGTTGGGGGTGGGGATGTACTTATTGGAAAAACCTCTCCACCTAGATTTCTTGAAGAACCAACGGATTTTCTTACACCGCAAAAAAGAAGAGAGACATCTGTAACGGTTCAGCATGGTGAAGGAGGAGTGGTAGATAAAGTGATGCTTTCTGAATCAGTAAACGGTTCAAGAATGGTAAAGATAAAAGTAAGAGAGCAACGCATTCCAGAATATGGAGATAAATTTTCATCAAAACATGGTCAGAAAGGAGTAATAGGTTATATTGTACCACAAGAGAATATGCCATTTACTGAAGATGGAATGGTTCCAGATTTGATAATCAATCCTCATGCTATTCCATCACGAATGACTGTAGCACATGTTCTAGAAATGATAGGTGGAAAAGTAGGATCCCTTGAAGGAAGAACAGTTGAAGGGACTGCTTTTAGTGGAGAAACAGAAGAAAAATTGAGAGATTCATTAGTTAAAAATGGATTTAAACACAATGCCAAGGAAGTATTTTATGATGGAAAAACAGGGAAAAAGTTAGAGGCAGAGGTATTTTTGGGATGCATTTATTATCAAAAATTACACCATATGGTAGCTGGTAAGATACATGCCAGATCAAGAGGACCGGTACAAATATTGACAAGACAGCCAACTGAGGGTAGGGCTAGAGAAGGCGGTCTGCGTTTTGGAGAGATGGAAAGAGATTGCTTAATTGCACATGGAGCGTCAATGGTTATAAAAGATAGGTTACTTGATGAGTCAGATATTACTGTAAAATATGTATGTAACACCTGTGGCCATTTAGCTGTACTTGATAGACATGGGAGATTATATTGTTCCGTATGTGAAGATAAGGCTGATATTCATGCAGTGGAAATGAGTTATGCATTCAAGCTGTTGATTGATGAGTTAAAATCATTGGTTGTTGTTCCGAGGATAAGATTGGAGTCATTGGTATAGGAGGTATAGGGATGGCTAGATTGAAAAGTATAACTAAAAAGATTGGGGTGTTGAATTTTTCAGTACTTTCACCAAATGAAATTAGAAAAATGAGTGCAACTAAGGTTATTACTGCTGATACCTACGACGATGATGGTTTTCCTATTCCAATGGGCCTCATGGATCAAAGAATGGGAATTATTGAGCCGGGTTTAAGATGTAAAACTTGTAGTTTAAAAGTAGGTAAAGAGGGGTGTCCAGGGCATTTTGGTCACATAGACCTGGCTATGCCTGTTGTTCACGTAGGCTTTGTTAAAACTATAAGAAATTCTTTGCGAGCAACATGTAGAAGTTGCGGAAGGATCCTATTACCAGATAAAGAATTGGATGAATATAAAAAGACAATTGAAAAAAACAAATTAGAAGGAAGGGACAATTCCTACATTTTAAAGATAATAATTTCTGAAAGTACCAAATCAGAAGTTTGTCCAAGATGTAAACATGAAACTGGTAAAATTGATCTTGATAAACCAACATCTTTTCGAGAAAATGGAAAAAAATTGACTCCTACCGAAATTAGAGAGTGGTTAGAAAAAATTCCTGACGAGGATTTACCACTTTTAGATATTAACAGAGAATCGGCTAGGCCTGAGTGGATGGTACTAACAGTGCTACCTGTGCCTCCTGTTACGGTAAGGCCTTCTGTTACATTAGAATCTGGTGAACGTTCTGAAGATGATCTTACGCATAAACTAGTAGATGTTATCCGTATAAATCAAAGGTTACAGGAGAACAGGGATGCAGGGGCTCCACAACTTATTGTAGAAGATTTATGGGAACTCCTTCAATACCATATTACTACATATTTGGATAATCAAACCTCTGGAATACCACCAGCTAGACACCGTTCTGGTAGACCTTTAAAAACATTAGCACAAAGACTCAAAGGAAAAGAAGGCAGGTTCAGAAGTAACTTATCCGGTAAAAGAGTAAATTTCTCTGCAAGAACTGTGATTTCTCCAGATCCTAATCTAAGTATTAATGAAATAGGTGTTCCTGAAGAGATTGCAAGGGAATTAACCTTACCAGTAAGAGTGACTCCACACAATCTAGAATGGTGTAAAAAATTAATTAAACAGAGCGCAAAACCTGAGAAGCAAGAATACGTTCCACTTGTAAATTATGTTAAAAGATTCAAAGACGGTATCGAACAGAGGATAAAAGTTGCAGAAAGAAACGCTGAAGAAGTTGCTGAAAAATTAGAAGTGGGATTCATAATAGAGAGACAATTGATGAATGGAGATATTGCATTATTTAACCGTCAACCTTCTCTGCATCGAATGTCTATGATGGCTCACCGAGTTAAGGTAGTTCCTTATAGATCGTTTCGGTTTAATTTATCTGTTTGCCCGCCCTATAATGCAGATTTTGATGGAGATGAAATGAATCTACACCTTTTACAAGGTGTCGAGGCAAAGGCTGAAGCTGAGATTCTCATGAAGGTTCAAGAAAATATTCTCTCACCAAGATTTGGTGGCGTAATAATAGGTGGTATACATGATCATATTTCAGGATGTTTCTTACTTACATATAAAGATAGAAAATTTACTAAGGAGGAAACAGCGCAAATTCTTTCCTATTTCAATTATAAAGACAAATTCCCTCAAACACATGTTGAAGATGGAATAAACTTTGTATACGGAAGAGATATATTTAGTGTCTTATTGCCAAATGATCTAAGTATAGAATATAAAGCCAAAGCATGTTTTAAATGCGATGAATGCAAGGCCCCAGATTGCCCAAACAACGCATATGTAGTAATAAAAAATGGGATTCTAAAAAAAGGGATTATTGATGAAAACAGTATTGGTTCCTTTAAAGGAAGAATTATTGAAAGAATAATAAGGGATCATGGAACTGATGCGGGTAGGCAATTTATTGACAATGTAACAAGGCTAGGAATCGCAGTTGTTACTAGATTTGGTTTTACAACAAGCATTGACGATGAAGATATACCACAAGAAGCAAATCGACAGATAGAAGACGGGTTAAAAAAAGCGCAAGGTAAAATCAACAACTTAGTTGCTGCTTATGAAAACAACGAACTAGAATCTCTTCCTGGTAGAAGCCTTGAAGAAACTCTAGAAATGGAGATCATGAGAGTTACTGGAAGGGCTAGAGATATGGCTGGAGAAATTGCCAGTGAATATCTTGGATTGAATAACAGTGCAGTTATTATGGCAAAATCTGGTGCAAGGGGATCGATGCTAAATCTATCTCAGATGTCTGGTTGCGTTGGGCAACAAGCAGTCCGAGGTGAGAGAATATCCCGAGGATATAGACATAGAACATTGCCACATTTTAAAAAAGGAGATTTAGGAGCAAGCGCAAAAGGCTTTGTTGCAAGTAGTTATAAAAGCGGTCTTAATCCAACCGAATATTTCTTCCATTCAATGGGTGGAAGAGAGGGACTTGTTGATACCGCTGTTCGAACCTCAAGATCAGGATACATGCAAAGACGATTAGTTAATGCATTGGAAGATTTAAAAGTTGAAAATGACGGTACCGTAAGACATACTGAAGGTAATATTATCCAATTTATTTATGGAGAAGATGGGATAGATCCTTCAAGAAGCACACATGGAAAATCTGTAGATATAGACAGAATAATATATGATATTCAGAAGGGGGTATAACTTTGGCAAAAACCTCTTCTAAAAAACAAAAAACAGTAAAAAAATCCACCAAACCAGTTAAAGATGTCCATAAATCTACAAGGAAAAAAACTATTGAAGCAAAGAGTATAAAAGAAAAGAAGATAACAAAAACTATAAAAAAAGATAAAGAAAAAACTAAGAAGATTAAAGGGAAAAAAGACAAACAAGAAAAAACTAAGAAAATCAAGGTTAAAAAAGAAAAGACAGTTAGAAAGAAAAAGATACCTAAAACTGAAGAATTAATAGAGAGAGAGATTCCTCCACCACCAGCAAAGGAGGAAGAACCTGCTGAATACAAAAATTTAAGATCAGAGATTCTGAAAATATTAGATGAACGATTTCTTCCTCGATATATTGTTGATAGCATTATTGAACGAGTTTCAAAGAATACAAAACTAAAACCAAAATTAAAACAAATAATTGACCAAGTGTTAATTGAATATGGAAAAAATCTAATTAATCCAACTGAAGCATGCGGAATGGTAGGTGCTCAAAGTATAGGGGAACCTGGAACCCAAATGACAATGAGGACATTCCACTATGCAGGGGTTGCAGAGATTAATGTTACTTTAGGTTTGCCTCGTTTAATTGAAATTGTCGACGCAAGATCCGCACCATCAACACCAATGATGAACATATACTTAAGGGATGAATACAAATTAAATCCTGATCTAGCGAAAGATATAGCAAATAAAATTGAAATCACAAAACTAACAGATGTAGCAGATATTGAAATGGATTTAATTAATCTTATAATAAATATTCGACCAAATAAGAAAACAATGGATAAAAAGGGATTGACCATAGATGAAATATTAGAAAGAGTAAAAACAATAAGAAAAACAGATGCTAAAATAGAAAAGAAATCGATAAAAATAACCCTAGATGAACCGGGTTATAAAAACTTACAGCAGGTAAACGAAACATTAAAGACTTTAAAAATAAAAGGAATCGATGGTATTAAACGGGTGATAATTAGGAAAGAACCAATTGAAGGTTATGTAATTTATAGCGAAGGGAGTAATTTTAAAGAGGTTCTAGAAATTGACGGCGTCGATCCTTATAGGACTTCAACAAATGATATTCATGCTGTTGCTAGGGAACTTGGGATAGAAGCTGCAAGGAATATGATAATTCAAGAAGCTAATAACACCTTATCAGAACAGGGTTTAAATGTGGATTTAAGACACATTATGATGGTAGCAGATGTTATGACTTCTGATGGAACAGTTAAGGCTATTGGTAGACATGGCGTAAGCGGTGAAAAAAGTTCTGTGTTATCTAGAGCCGCATTTGAAATAACTGTAAATCACCTTCTATCAGCTAGCCAGCGAGGAGAATCTGATAAATTAAACGGTGTAGCAGAAAATATAATAGTTGGACAACCTGTTAATCTGGGTACAGGAGCTGTTGAACTTGCCATGGGACATGCCATACAAAAAAGGAAGGCGAAATAAATGGTCGATGTAAATAAGATATTAAAGGATGTAGTAAAAAAAGGAAAGGTAAAAATAGGTGAAAAACAAACGAAAAAAGCAGTTACTGACAAGACCGCAAAGATTGTTGTTTTATCCAATAATTGTCCCTACTCTAAAGACATCATTGCGTTAGCTGATGAAAATAAAATACCATTTTACAACTACAGTGCAAATGGTGTAGAGCTTGGTTATGTCTGTGGTAAAAACTTTATAGTTTCTTCATTTGCTGTAATAGACATAGGTGAATCAAACGTAATGCAAATTGTTAAAAAAAGGAAATAAAAACAATGTCAGAAATAACTTTTTCTAATGAAACAGTTCAATATATTAGCCTTGCAAATAAGTATTCAGGGGCTAACATAATCGATTGTGTTACAGAAGATGATCGAGTAGTGTTTGTTGTTGAAAAGGGTAACTTAGGCATTGCAATCGGAAGTAAGGCAAAAAAATTAGAAAAACTTCGCACCCTTCTTAAGAAAAATATAAAATTTGTAGAATTCGACAAAGATAAGGAGAGATTTATAAAAAATCTTTGTAAACCTTATGACGTGAAAAAGATTGTCATAGAGGGAAATGAGTCTGAATGTATTGCTAAAATTGAAGTCAATACCAGGGATAAATCTAAGTTAATTGGCAAGGGTGGAAGAAATATCAATATGATACGTACTTTAGCAAAGAGACATCATACTATTAAAGACGTGCAAATTATGTAATCTTTATTTTTTGCTAATAAGTTTTTAAAAGGTTTCTTATTTCTGGTTACAGAGGATTGTATTGAGAATTAAGAATCATCCAGTTATTGATTTTAAAAAAAAGAAGAAGATTTCGTTTTATTTTAATAACAAACAGATTTTTGGAGAAGAAGGAGATACAATTGCTTCTGCTTTATATGCAAACGGTGTTAATGTTTTTTCCCATAGTTTGAGATATCAGAGACCAAGGGGTTTTTTTTGTGGAATTGGAAAATGTTCATCCTGTTTTATGACAGTTGACGATGTTCCCAATGTAAGAACTTGTATAACACCATTAAAGGAAAAAATGAATGTAATTGTGCAAGATAAAGTTGGTATATTGTCAAATAAAAAATTTTTTGATAGGGATAAAAAAATTATAGATGTTGAAATTGTGGTGGTTGGTAGTGGTCCAGCTGGATTGATGGCTGCTATTACTGCTGCAAAGCAGGGTGCGTCTGTTATTTTAATAGATGAAAACCATTTGGTTGGTGGACAACTAATTAAACAAACTCATAGATTTTTTGGTTCAAAGGAAGAAAAAGCTGGTGTCAGAGGCATTGATATCGCGGTTATACTTATGAATAATCTAGCTGAATATAAAAAATACATAAAATTATTGTTATCAACAAGTGTAATAGGTTGCTATAAGGCTGAAAATAATCGTTATAAGGTAATCGCAGTTAAGAAAGATAAGGATGGGGACAATCTAATTGAAATCTATGTTAAACGAATAATTATCGCATGTGGTGCGATGGAGAATATGCTTGCTTTCCCAGGAAATGATTTGCCTGGTGTGTATGGGGCTGGGGGAGTACAAACACTTATGAATGTTTACGGTGTTAAACCAGGAAAACGTGTATTAATGGTTGGGGCAGGAAATGTAGGATTGATAGTGTCATATCAACTTCTACAGGCGGGTATTACTGTAGATAGAGTTATTGAAGTGATGCCTAAGATTGGTGGATATCATGTTCATGCAGCTAAACTTAGAAGATGCGGTGTCCCAATATACACATCACACTCTATAATAGAAACATATGGAAAAGGGAAGGTAGAAGGGGCAGTAGTTGTGGAAGTAGACGATGTTTGTAATCCAATACCAGATACCGAGCAAAATGTCGAATGCGACACGATTTGTCTGGCTGTTGGTCTCACTCCATCTATACGCTTATTAGATCAAATTGGTGTCAGGACAGAATTTATTCCTGAAGCAGGGGGTCATGTAGCAATACATGATTCATCCATGCAGACTAATGTTAAAGGAGTATATGTTGCTGGTGATTCATCAGGGATTGAAGAGGCTTCTACTGCAATGATTGAAGGTCAATTAGCAGGTATTTCAGCTGCAGCTTCATTAGGATATGATGAAGATGTTCGTGAAATTAAGAAGAACTGTAGAGCTAACTTGAATGAGTTTCGAGCAGGTCCATTCGGGGAAATTCCTAAGATAGGAAAGGAAAAAATAATTTGCTGTTTAAAGGAGGGAGGGATTAATTATTAAAAAGTATGAAAAAACTGGTGTTCTTTCACTTAAGGATATAAGACTACCAACGGATGCTCAATTAAAAAAAGGCGTTGCCATTATTGAATGTGTACAAGAAATACCTTGTAATCCTTGTGTAACAATATGCCCTGTAAATGCTATTTCTATGAAGAGTATAAATGATCTGCCAATTATCGATTTTAATAAATGCACAGGATGTAGACGATGTGTCGGTATTTGTCCAGGTTTGGCAATATTTGTGGTAAAAATAACAGATTCAAAAGCTTTGATTACACTTCCGTATGAGTTCCTCCCGGTTCCTAATGTTGGAAATATTGTTACTGCATTGGATCGAGAGGGTAAATCAAGAGGCTTGGCAAAGGTAGTAAAAGTAAATAAGAACGAGAAGACGACGGTAATAACTATTGAAGTTGATAAGGTTTTGGCAATGGAAGTTAGAAATATTCGGATGTAGATTATGGGCGATAAGATTTTTATTTGTCGTTGTGAAGATTTAACACAAGAAGAAATCGAAAAGGCCATTGATGAAGGGTATACAACTTTAGAAGAGTTAAAATGTAGGCTGCGATTAGGGATGGGGCCTTGTCAGGGAAGAGGCTGTCTTTTACTGGCTCGTAGACTTATTTGTCAGAAGACAGGTAAGTCAACAGATGAAATCTCCATCCCCTCCTCACGTCCACCCATTATACCTGTTTCTTTGGGATTATTAGCTAGTGATAAAGATGAAAAGAATAGATAAAAAAGCAGATGTAGTCATTGTTGGTGGGGGGGTAAATGGTTGTTCCCTTGCTTACCAACTTGCCAAGCGAAATTTAAAGGTTGTCTTATGTGAAAAAAGTTTTCTTTGCTCTGGTTCAACAGGTAGGTGTGGTGCTGGAATACGACAACAATGGTCAACTAGAGAAAATGCAGAGTTGGCAATTAACAGTATCAAGATATTTGAGAAATTAGAAAAGGAGTTAGGTCAAGATATAGGTTTACGACAAGGAGGATATCTTATTATTGTTCATGACGAAGCAGATATGAAACAGGCTAATAAAAATGTGGCTATGCAGAAATCTCTGGGTTTAGATGTATCTATTTTAACACCTGATGAAATCTTGAATATTGTACCTATTTTAGATATTAAAGGAATGCATGCGGTTGGAGCTACCTTTTGTCCAACAGATGGACATGTAGATCCATTTAAAACCACTTACGCTTACGCTCATGAAGCAATATCCCATGGTGCAAAGTTGTATAAATTTACTGAAGTACAAGGAATAAAAAAGAACAATGGAAAAATAGATAGTGTTCAAACTAGCAATGGGAAAATCACAACAGATTTGGTGATTAATGCTGCAGGTGCGTGGTCGAAACAAATCGCAGAGATGATCGATGTTAAGTTGCCAAACAAACCTTTTAGGAAGGAAATATTAGTTACAGAACGGGTTAAACCTGTTTTTGAGGCTATGGTTATTTCTTTTAAAGATGGAATTTATTTCAGCCAGCAGGAAGAAGGTCAGATACTTGGGGGTATTCCAATTCCCAATGAGAAACCAGGTTACTTCACTGTACCTACGTTTGATTTTCTTCACCATATGTCAAAGACGTTAGTCAGATATGCTCCTGCTTTAAAATATGTAAATGTTATTAGACAATGGACAGGTTATTACGATATTACACCTGATGCAAGACCAATTATTGGTGAGGTTGAAAGAGTTAAAGGATTTATTCAATGTAACGGTTTTAGTGGACATGGTTTTATGCTTTCACCAATGGTTACCAAAATTTTAACTGAGTATATAGTTGATGGAAAAACACCTCAAATCCTAAATAGTCTAAATCTTAGCAGATTTAAAGGTAAGAAAATTACTCGTGAGGTCTCTGTAGTGGGGTAAATTATTGGACAAAGGTGTTGATTTCAAGCCAATTGATTTTTCCTTGTTGTATAAGTTTTTTGATGTTTTTTTGTATCGGATTTAGTTTTGATGTATTTGTTTTGATTTTGACAATTAGAATTTGATTTTCTTCAAATTGTATCCCATCTATAGGATCGCCAATGTATCTAAAGTTATCTATAGAATATGGATATTTATCATGTTTTAAATGTCTTAGAAAATCTTCTGTTTTTTCTTCTTGAAATTTTTTCGTTGTAAGGTTCTCAATATTTTTATGTAATGGAGATATTGCAATTCTATGAACCAGTGTTACTCCAATTAGTACTCCTAATATTATTCCAATCAAGAATATCCAGAATGTCATTAATGGGTCCATATTATCAATTTGAAATATGTCCTGAATTTGAAAAATTTTCTATTGAGAAAATAGACTTTAGCTGGTGACTCTTTTTTTAAATAAAAATTTTAGGTTTTTCCATCCATCTTTGAAGCTTTCAAGTTTTACTTTTCCTTTACGGGTATATAATGTGGAAGGTATTTCTTTACATTTAATATCTTTTGAAGAAAACATTTCAATTTTTATTTCTTCTGAAAAGGGCATTCCGTTATTGAATTTTTCAAGTGGCTGTATTTTTTTTAAAACTTCTTTTCTAAATATCCACATGCCTGATTGTGAGTCTCTTATGTTGATTAAAAAAAGGACACGAAGCACGGTTGCAAGTACTATATTTCCAAACGCATGTTTTATAGACATTGAACCGTGTTTTAATTTTGCAAATCTATCGGTTGTTATAAAATCTAGTTGTTCATCTAATAATTGTTGGATGTAATCATGTATTTTGTCAAAGGGATATGTTGCATCTCCATCACCAGTTACGATGATATCGCCATTTAGTTGTGATATACCTGTTTTATAGGCTCTGCCATATCCTCTTCTTTTCTCTATTATAACTTTGGCTCCTTTTACTTTAGCTATTTTTTGTGTTTTGTCTTTTGAATTTCCATCGACTATAAATATTTCTAGTTCCCAGCTGTTATCTTTAAAAAAATTTTTATTTATTGAATCGATTGTTTTACCTATACCTTCCTCTTCGTTTAGTGTGGGCATTATTACGTTTATTTTCAGGATTAATCACTCTGGCAAAAAATACAAAAGGTATAGTTAAAGGTTTTTATAAAAAAATTTTTAAAAGAAAAAAAAGGTTGAGAGGGATTTCCTCTCTTTTTAGTTTCGTCTTCTGCGTCTAAATAGTATAAATGCTACTCCGAGTGCTGCAATGAGTGTTAGTAGTTCAAATCCAGGTATCCCGCCTGCTTCTATTGTTATTGTTATTGGTTCTGCGTCGGTGTAACCTGGGAATGTTGCTGTTATTGTATATGTTCCTTCTTCCGATGGTGCTGTTATAGTTGCTATTCCTTGTGCTCCTGTTGTGTATATTTTCTGGTTAATGGTTATTGTTGCGCCAACTACTGCGTTACCTGCATCATCTGCAATTACTACATCAAATGTTGAACCAGCTGCAATTTCTCCAACAACTACTATGATTAGTTTTGGTATATTTAGAATCAATATATCTTCTGATGCTTCTGCATATCCATCTTTTGTTGCTACAATCTTGTATTGTCTAGCTACGGTTACTGCGGGTGCCTTGAATGTAACCTCTCCGCTTGAATCGGTTGTTTTTGTCACTCGGTTGAATGTCACTGCTGCGTTTGCAAGGGCTGCACCTGCTGCGGTATTATTTCTAACAGTTACTGTGAAGTCAACTCCTTCATTGGCTTGTGCATCTACGTCCAGATAGAGACTCCATGATGTAACACGAATCTTTGTATCAGAGGTTCTATTTTCAACTAATATTTCTATATAACCTGTTGTTGGTGGTGTAAATGCAAATAATGCTTTACCATCTGCATCTGTTGTAGTGTTCATTTCTCCAGTCAGGCCAGGTATTATAAGGCTAACCCATACGTTTTCAAGTCCTACATCACGTCCTGTAACAGTTAGTGTTACCTCTGCTGGTTTGTTATAAGGAATGGACGAAGGTGATGCCATTACATTTGCAATTTTTACAGGTAGCATTCCGTTTGCTCTTGCCCAAGCACTACCAGCTGTTTTTGGTTTAAAGTAGAATGTAATATTTTTCTTTGAATAGTGTTGCCATTTGCCGTCTAAAAATTCACTTAGGTTATTTGCTGTAATATTGTATAGAGTAATTTCACCATTGGTGACTCTTAATTCTATGGATGTGTTTTTAGCATCGGTACCAGTAGTAGAGCCGATTGTTGGTGAAAACGAACAGTTAATCCAAGTTCTATTATAATCACCAACGTCAGTTATGTTATCAACTCGAAGTGTACCGTTAAGCGGTTGTCCATCATAGGTTACAGTAAATGTTGTACTTATGTTTTTATCAACACCCCATATAATTTCTTTAACAGAGCTGGTTACGTCTACTGGAACAACAACTAAGGTTGAGTTGTGACCTATGCTATTATGTGTATTGTTGTATGCATAAATCGTGTAAGTACCTGGTTCTTGTATGTAGACGTTACTTGCAGTCTTATTGGCTTTCCCGTCTGTTCCTTTTGTTCCCGTACCGGATGCGATATTACCTATAGAATCAGTTACATCTTCATCAGTTTCGTTATAAATACGGACTTTTAATCCAGAATCTTTAGGCCAACCAGTACGATTGCCAAGAGTGTCTACAGTGGTGGTGTTGAGATATAGTTTACTGATTTTTTCTCCCGCCATAACTACATTTGGTTCACATGTTACTTTTAAATCACTTATTTGCTTCATTGTCGCGAGTGCATAACCATATATATATGATGGTGTGCCTCCTCTATAAAGTTTGACATATGCTGATATGTTCCTAGGTGCTTTAATCTCTCCATAGGCATTTGTCTGGTTATCTTTTTGCATTGTTGTGTTAAATAGGAAATCGTATGTTCCACTTGATGTTCCGCCTCCAAGTTTTTCTGATATCAATCCATCTGAATTTTTAATTAAAGTTCCATTATTATCATACATATAGTAGAGATACACTTCTGCATTTGTATAACCATAGCCTGCTTTTACTGGGTCAGTTACAGTTACTGTAATTGTTACATTCTGGTCAATTGGGAATTGGGTTGGTGAGATCGTTACAATGGTACCATTATATTTGTCACCGCCAATATAAAGATCTTCAGAGACAGTACCATTTCCTTTCCATTTTGCAGATATTGTTATCATTCCGCCGTTTAATGCCATTGTTGGCGTAATGGGAATGTGCCAAGTGGATGTACCGTCGAACCAAGCTCCTGGGAATTTATCTAATGTTTTAGTACTCAGGAATAAAGCATCTCCGGATATACTGATGTTTTCTCCCTTCGTTTCAACTGTGCCTCCAGCACCATAATAGCCATGATCCCTACCAATTATCTGGAACGAAATATTGACTGGTTGTTCATTTAGTGCAGGAACACGTGGAATTACACCATCATTATTATCGGTACTTAGACCGTCGTCATCATCAATCCATTTAAACTGGGCACCAGGGGCAGTTGCCACTGTCCATTCAACAGTTGTATTCCATTCTTCAGTATATTGATGACTTTCAGGGTTGGAAGAGTCCCGGTCGCCGTCTTTATCCAAGAAAAGATAAGCATACCATGTACCATTTTCACCAATAACATTACCACTGCCGTATTTACCCCAAGTTGTGGTATAAATTGCTATCCAATGACCACTATTTGATATGCTGATGTTTAAATATCCAGTTACATTTTCATCGTCACTGTTATATACATATACATTAAGGTTGGGGCTAGTTATATTATTTTCATCATAATCTTCAACGGAGATATTTACTTCCCCTTCGAAACTCCAATACATAGTTTGATTGGCCTCAGGTACTGAAGTTATTGGTACACCGGGATTACAAAGAAGTTTACTTGGAGAATAAGATACGTTAAGCTCTGGTGGATCCCATGGACCAGCAATAGCGTAGTTATAATGAGTAGAACCATTTATCGGAGATTTCGAACCAAATGATTCATTGAATCCATAACCATATGATTGATAAAGAGGTGTCTCCTCATCTAAATCACGCCAGGCAACCACTGTGTAATTACCTGCCCATCGAAGTCTTGTAAGCCAGCTTGAAGAAAAGCTTAGAGAACCACCTGTAGCTATCTGAGGGAACGAACTTACTTCAGCTCCATTTCTTTCTCTTCTGACATCTACCCATGAGTCAACACCTGCACCATCCTCTTCGACGGAGAGCTGTATAGTTTCGTTATCTCCGTAATACACCTCATCGGGATCAACTGTTAAAGATAGTGTTTCTGATGAATTTACCCAAAACCACTTTGATACTGTGGCACTAAAATTAGCCGCACTATCTGCGTTAGGTACTCCAGTTTCTTCAGTAGGATTAAGTACCCATAATCCAGAGCGGTTAAGGTAGATGTTAGTTAAATCTTCATCAGTGCCTGGCGAAGTTACGTAAATATTCTTCTGAACACCAGAAGACATATAAGGACGCCATATTAAAGAATAAACGCTACCACTTCGTTGATAATGAGGATAATACAGATAATAATATCCAGCACTCAAACCAGTTGTATTTATAGATATGGTTTTTGCAGTATCAGGATCATATACCAAATTCTTTGTAGTTGTATTTGTTGGATAACCCCAATCATCAACACCAGGTAATGCACTTGCATTTTCTACAAAATTTATACCTAATTTATCTAAAACTACCACAGTTGACAAAACCATTGCCAGTACAACTATAGTAGCTAATATCTTTTTTCCTTTCATTTTTTCTCATCTCCTCGAATTTCATATATCCCAATTTTATCTGATAAAAACACCTATCAATCCACACCGTGAATCGATATGAACATCCCATAATTCCAACTAGTTTTATAGGGACATCTGCTTTGTTGTGTCCTCACCAGACCTCATTCCATCGTAAATACTGAGCTTATTTATATAAGTTGCGATTTTCCTTATCTTATATACAGATATTAGTACGATGTTTAGATTTTCAATTGAGACCATGATTCTTATCTTTGGCAATATTATTTATCTTATATACTGATATTGGTACAAAAGTTGGATTGACAATTAAGATGTTAATATTTAAATAAACACTATTATTTTTATCTATTAGATTTAATTCATGTGTTTAATATACATAAAAATTAACTAACCTTAACACATAAATATAGCTATATTTATTTGGGCCTTACATTCCCGCCTTAGCTCAGTCTGGCTGGAGCGGCCGGCTGTAGACCCTACAGGCCGTAACCGGCAGGTCCCCGGTTCAAATCCGGGAGGCGGGATTTTTTTTAGATAAGCGTAAACTTTTACATACAAAGTTTTATTATATCAATAGATGAAATACGAATCGACAAGTATTTGTGTTAAACTAAAACAAGCCGAAAAAACACGTAAATATCTATCTGAAAGAAAAATATTAAGAGATGATCTAAAAATTAGAAAAGACGACAAATTTGTTTATTTTCCAATAAAACAATTAACAAGAGATTTAGAATCATATTTTGTCACAAAAAAAGAATTTGAAAAAAAAGAAGAAAAACCTAAATCATACAAAGAAATTGTATCTGTTCCAGATAAATTAAAACATAAATTACCAACATCTTACGATGTAATTGGGGACATAATTCTGATAAAAATACCAAAAAACCTTATTGGATATCAAAAAGAAATAGGAGGAGCGTTATTAAAAGTAAATAAAAAAAAGAAATCAGTATTCAATGTAGAACCTATATCTGGTGAATTCAGAACAAGAAATATTAAATTAATAGCTGGTGAAAAGAATACAACAACAACTCATAGAGAATATGGATTAGAATTCAATACAGATGTAAGATCAACTTATTTTTCTCCAAGACTTGCCAATGAAAGAAAAAGAGTGGCCAATCTTGTAAAAAATAAAGAAATAATCATAGACATGTTTACTGGTGTTGCCCCCTTTTCTATTACAATTGCAAAATATGCAAATCCCAATATTATTTATGCTATAGATAAAAATATTGCGGCAATTAAATATGCAAAGCAAAACATAAAAAGAAATAATGTTCTAGATAAAATCGAGGTTATAAATGCTGATGCAAAAGATATCCCCTCAATACTACAAAAGAAAGCAGATCGTATAATAATGAATCTTCCATTTTCTTCTCATTTGTTCTTTATATATTCATTAAAAATTGCTAAAAATTATTGTATAATTCATTACTACGACATTCTAAAAGAAAACGAAATCCAAGATAGAATAAAGAAATTGGAAAAAATAGCTATAGAAAACAGATATAATTTAACGAATTTAGAAATTAGAAAAATTAAGACCTATGCACCAAGAGAATTTTATATGGGAATTGATATTACCGCTAAGAAGATGCCGATGTAGCTTAGCCCGGTAGAGCGGCTGATTTGTAATCAGCAGGTCGGGGGTCCAAATCCCTCCATCGGCTAATCTAAACATTTTTTCTACGAGTAAATGATACAATCGTTACATAAAATAATGGAGGGCTTTTGACCTCAAAAAAGCCTCTTTGTCTGATGGATATGAGGATGAGTGAATTGTTTCTGTGAACAATTTGCATTAGTTAGAGTAACTCGTCTCAACATAAGTAGGAGTAGTAAGTAAGAATGTAAGGACTCCAATAATAATTATTATAACACCAAGTGAAATTCCGTAGGTCCCATAATTATCTCCTTGCTTCTTCGCCAAATACCCAAGAATTACTGCTATTATACCAAAAATTATTCCAATACTGATTCCATAAAGTCGATTATCTACGAATGAATAGAAAAACCAACCTATGAAATAGAGAATTATACCTAATATTCCAAAGATAATCGATGCAATTCCAACCTTTGTATGTTCTTTTTCTTTCATCATATTATTTTTCCCCCTTCTAACAATTTCATAGCCTTTCTATCTTTAAAAAACCACTCCTTCTGATGACAGGGACAATGGTGAAATCTTCACTATTTTCCTGCGATGCTCAATAATGTCTTACATTCTGGACAATAATATACAGCTTTCCGAAGGATGAAATCACTATCCTTCATTTCTTCCTTTCCAATATTTTTTACACTAAATTCAGCCTTACAATAGGGACACTTTACCACATTTTTCACTTCCTTTCTCCATCATTCATTTTTATTAACCTTAAGGCGACTCCAATTCCAGTGTGTTTTTACTTTACTTCCAGTAGTTTTTCACTATCTTTACAACAATTAAAATAATTCTATTTTTGTTTATATAAGTATGCTCTATGTTTGGTTTTTTCCGAATGTTTTCAGACAGTATATAACAGAAAAATGACAAATAGGGAATCTAATTTTAATAAGAATAAAGGGGAAAAAAATGAAGAAAATATTACAAATATTGGTAGTAAGCATTTTACTCCTAAGTGGAATTGTAGCAGTTGCTAAAACTAATGAGGAACAGATTGAAAATAAACCTTTAATTATAAAAGATTGGATAATTGAAATAAAAGTTAAAGGTGCATTATTAGGATACCAAGCAACCGTTGAAAATATGGGTAATGAGACTGTTAACGGTAGTTTAACTATGAATATAACCACAGATGCATGGATTATGTTACTTGGACGTAATCTAAAATTCCCTCTTTGCCCTCATCATATAGACCTGTCTCCAGGTGAAAAAGAGTCATATAATCCAGGACCTGTTATTGGTTTCGGTCCTGCAACAATAGAGATAGATGGTGAATTTGAATTTAAAGAGCCGGCAAATAGTTATTCATTCGAAACAAATGGATATGGATTTGTCTTTCTAACCTTCACTATGTGTGATATAATATCAATAACTTTACAATGAAATCTAAGAACAACCCTCTATCTTTTTTCTCCTGTAAAAACAAAAATTTTTGCCATATTTTGACCGGGGGCTTTTAACCACGCAGAAGGATTATTTTTCGATAGGTATCGGATAATAAATATATAAATTCTTCATATATGCTAAAGATGCTTCAATTAATAATAATGGAGATGATTAAATGGATGATGAGCAAATCATAGACCTTACGCCAGAAAATATCGCAGACTATGGCGTTTGTGGATATAAAGATGTGAAAAAGCATTTAGAATTAAGAAAAAAAATTGAATGGTTTAAGGAATACTATCCAAAAGGGTTGAGAATAAAAGTAATTTTATTAAAAAAAGGTGGATATCAGGGGATGCTTGAATACATTCCAGGAAAATATGCACATCGTCCCGTAGATGCTGAAGGATACATGTTTATTCACTGTATTTTTGTCGGATTTAAAAATGAGTTCAAAGGTAAAGGTTATGCCTCCTCGTTAATTGATGAATGCATCAAAGATGCAAGAAATGAAAAAATGTTAGGAGTGACAGTAGTGACAAGAAAAGGTCCTTTTATGGCAAACAATGAAATATTTCTTAAGAAAGGTTTTCAAGTAATTGACAGTGCTAAACCTGATTTTGATTTATTGGTAAAAAAATTTGATATAGAATCTAAAAATCCAAAGTTTAAATCAAATATGGTAGATAATTTAAAAAATTATCAAAAAGGGTTATATGTTATACGTTCACCTCAATGCCCATACACAGAAAAAAATGTAAATGCCATTTTGGAATCAGCAAAAAACAAATTTAACCTAAAACCAACTCTGGTCGATTTACAGAATTCAAATGCTGTTCAAGATACACCGTGTGCTTTCGGAATATTTAGTATTATTTATAAGGGAGAAATTATCAGTTATCATCCTATTAGTAATACACGATTTGAAAATATAATGAAAAAAAGATATAATTTCTGAATTAGTATAATTGTATTCAAATCTCGTTAATATCTCCTTGCGAATTTTAACTTTGGCTCAGAATTCCATCCATCGGATCATTTTACCATTTTTTCTCCCGATAAACATATTATATATGAAAAGAGAAAAATATTTAAACCCACGACATATGTATGAAAATATGATACAATTGTATCAAAAAATCAAACAGTTAACTGTTCTTAAATTTTTTCTGGAACACCCCTATTCCAGTTATTACCTCAGAGAATCATCTCGCCTTTTACGTATGGATCCCATGACAGTAAAACGAGCACTAGATTTACTTGTCGAAGATGGTTTATTACTACGCAATAAGGAGAAGAATCAAATCCTATACAAAGGAAATATGGAATTACCTGCATTTCGTTATTTAAAAATATCTTATAATCTTTCATGGTTACAGAAAAAAGGAGTGCCTGAATTTCTTACTAACAATATGAAAACCGTGACTTCGATTCTTCTTTTTGGAAGCTATGCAAAAGGAGAAAACGACAGTGAAAGTGATGTAGACATTCTTGTCATTTCACTTTCTAAAAATACACCAACCGCTGAACTGGCGAAATTACTCAAACGTGATATTAACCTTATTTCCTTTACACCAGCACAATGGTCGCAACAAGCAAAAACCAATAAAGCGTTCTATCTTGATGTGATCCTTGATGGAATCATGTTATATGGTACGAAACCGGTGGTTAAATGAGAACAGATGATTGTTTCAAGAAACGATTACTACGTAGAACAAAAACAGATCTAATGAAGGTCACAAAAGCATTGGAAATGGCAGAGCTGAAAAAAGAACGAGCCCAGGAACTTTTCGAGAACGGTTTTTTCGAAGAATCAATCGTTTCATCTTATACAAGCATGTTCCAAGCAGCTCGTGCACTCTTGTTTCATGATGGTATCATCGAGAAAAGTCATGCCTGCGTAATCGCATACCTCAGAGAATATTATTCATCAGAGTTAGGACAAGACAAAATTAATTGGTTAGATACCTATCGAATGGAGCGTCATGAATCATTCTATGGATTAGAAAAATCAAATATCGATAAATGTGAAGCAGAAGATGCATTTGAGAAAACTGAAAAATTCTTGGAATCTGTTCAACAAATTCTGTAAAAATCATGAGTGGATTTTTCCTACGGGCTTTTAAGTTATATTCCTTAATCCCTCCATCGGTTAATTTTATCTTTTTTCTCCAGTTGAATGTTACAAATGTTATAGATAATGAGGGAGGCTTTTGACCTAAAAAATGAATTTTCATTTCAAAAATAATTTTTTAAAAAAGAAAAGAGAAATTGAGGTTTTATTATCTCAGCATGTATCTTGGTATTGGAATGACATTTGGAAGATGGTTGAACAACCAATTTTATATTGTAAAATTGAAATTTAAAAGATAATTTCAATTATACCTAAACAAAAGGAAATATGGTTGTATGCAAAAGAAACCCCTCCAGAATGAGCGGATTATGAAGGATTCATTCAAAATTCGATTGAGTTTCTAAACCAAATTTTGATTTGGATAAATTAAGGAATAAGGATATTGACTGAGTTGTTTAGATTTAAATAATTAAATATTCCCATACCTATCTTAGTTGTTTTTAACAATGTCCTTAAGAATACAAATAATCCTATATTGACGCGGTTGAAAAAGTAATTTAAAAAAAAGTGTGTTTGTTTCGATGTCGACTGCTAGTATTATATCTGTGGCTCCATTGGTTTTTCACCAATAATAATCGATAAAAAAATATACCAAGCAAAAGGAAAAATAATCAATACAAATGCATACAATAACCCAATTATAGAAACAAGCATAATAGGTAAAATTGAATACCATATGAATAGCTGAATAACAAGTATTTTTCTTAACTTATTTCTATTAAAAATCTTTACGTTAAGCATTGCGACACTAATATAGAGGAGAATAACAACAAGAATGATAAGTAATATCAATTGCCAGAGTTCATAATTCATTCCATAAAATAGAAAAGGAACAAAAATCAGAAATACAGAAAAAAAACGTAACCCTATTCCAAATGCTTTGAAACTTATGGGGATTATAACTTTTTTATCTTGTGTAACTTTGACACCACTTGTTAACGCAATATTTTTTACGTTCATAAGATAATCATGATCAGCATCTTTTAATCCCCCAGATATTGCATTCATAAACAATATCTGGTTAAATACAAGAATAAAAAGCACCCATGTTAGCGTACTAAGAGTTCCATCCTTTAAAGATATCAATGCAGCAAAGAGAAAGTATAAAGATTGAGCAAGGGCTAATAAAAAATCAGAACCGATAAACCATTTCCCATAGCAGTTATAGATAAATGCAAAAACATCTGCTACTATGAGAATAGACAACCCTTCAAAAAATAAGATATGATTTCTATAAAAAAAGAAAAATACTGATACATAAGCAAAAACGAAACATAAAATGATAATAGCAACTGCAGCTTTTTTAGAAACAGTACCCTCAACAAGTGACCTCTTAGAAAGATCACTACTTAATTTATCCACATCTATATCAAAATAATCATTCAAAACAAAACCATAAATTCCAGATAAAATACCGATAATTAGAAGAGGTGCTATAGTAAAAAAAGAAAGATTATTAACACTGACAGCTCCATAAATTAAAGGAAGAGCCATACCTCCAGCTAATTGTATTCTCATCAATCTAAGGTAATCAATAATATGGCCTTTCACAGATTAAGGATGAGTTATAACTATATTTGAATTTTGCATTTGCGACTTTCATTTTGCTTTTAATTTTAAAAATCGTCGGTAATTATTACGTAATTTTCTATAGATTTCTGGATCGATTAAATATTGTTCATCCACAGCATAAATTTTTTTCCATCCTAGGGTTTCTAAATGATTTTTGAGTCCAAAAGGATCAGAATAAATTGGACATTCGCCTGGCCAAGTAAAAGACGTCCAATCATTATATATTTTTTTTACGGATTTTTTTATATTGCCATCAGATGCATGGTATTTTGCATAATGAAAAGCAAAGCAATTTTTAATATGCCCTAGGGAAGTAAAAAATAACAACCCAGTGCACTTCTTTTGAACTGTTTCTTGCATGTAGATAATACCAGAGTTGATGATTTCCTTTTTTCGTTTTTCAAGAAGATAATAAGATTCTCCAGATAATATACTATCTTTTAAAGGTTTAGGACCGACTGGAATGTATTCCAGATATCTTGCAATGAACGCTCCTCTTTTTATTTTATCTTTAATGAAATTAGAACTTAAAACGTCATGAATGTTCTGTTCAGTAACAAGACTAGAATAGCCCCATGGCACATTATATTGATTTAATATATCTATGGCACTCATAACTTCATTGTAGCTGCCATCTCCCCGAAAATAGTCATGAGCATATGCAGAACCTCCATCGATGCCTATCATAGGTATAATATTCCCAAGAGAGGAAAGTTGTTTTACATAGTTTTGGCACATTGTACTTCCATTTGTAAAAACAAAAAATAGCATATCTTGATTTTCGTTAGCAGTTTCCAATACTCTGGGATCTAAGGTTGGTTCTCCTCCTGTAAAAAAAACATGTTTACAGTTTTTTCGTGCGTATCTTAGAATAGAATCAAGTATTTCATTAGGCATATCTACTTTATTACCAGGAAAATTGGAGTAACAATGTCGACAATGTTTTGGACATCGTGTTGTAATTTCAATAATAATGGATCCTGGCCTACCATCAAGTTCTATACCCTCTTTATAAATCCTAAAATATGACCTTAAGTAGCTTTCTCTTAATTTTGGATTCTTTGAAATTGTTATTATTTTTAGGATTTTTTTTATTAAATTCTGATGATCGGCATATGGAATATTTAAACGTGTAAGTTCGGTACTAATAATTTCTGGATTATCTTTAAGACTTTGATATGAATATGAATTTATTATTTTTAATAGTTCATCGATTTCCATTGTTTATTCCAACTCATAGACTAAATAATCCCTTATTTTTATTATTTATTCATTATATGTAAGGTTTTTCTAAGCATAATTTAATTTTTTACAATTGCTAGATAAATATTTTAATTCATTATTACTTTTATATTATAGTTGCATTCTCTTTATAATATGCCTGTATCCACAAAATACTTGACTAGATGCAAAGGCTGTAAAGCATTTTGTTGTACTCTCGTTATACCACCAGTTACCGAACAAGAAAGAAAGAAAATTTTAAAAGCAGGATTTGAAGATTATTTTAAATATATAGGAAATGGAATTTATGAAATAACTGGAAAAAAAAATAAAGCATGTCCTTATCTCCAGATTGATTGGACCTGTAAAATTCAATCAGTTAAACCAAGTTTATGTAGAATCTGGCCAATTATTCCTCGAATTAAAAACAATAAACGCAGTTTTATTGTTGTTAAATGTCCAATATATTCATATTTGTCTAGGGAAGTAATTATACAGGCAAAAAAAGAAGCAGAAACAATATCAACTGCAATCATTGAGCATATTTGGAATATCCCAGAAAAAATGAAAAATAAATATAAAAAGTTTGAATATGAGAAGATTTAAATGCATTCTTATTAAAATTTCTTACGTAGTTTTTTATCAGTGATTTGTCCTATTTCCCTTACAATCATTAAAATATCCTTAATATCCTGTTTTGTTGTTCGATAATTGACAACGCATACTCGAAGAACAAAAATACCATTAAGAACTGTGCTTGATAGAAGGATTTGTGAATCTTTAACTATCTTTTCTATTATTGCTTGGTTGAGCTGATTAACATACTTGTTAATTTGTTTTTGTTTATTATGATACATTCTTTGATATTTTTGCTTTAAATCTTTTGGGATATATCTGAAACATATGATACTTAAGTTTGCAGGAGTAATTACTTGAAAATCTGGTGACTCCTCTACCAATGCCTCTAAATATTGGGCTAGATGAATATTTTGATTAATAACACGTTCATATTTTAGAGTACCATATTGTTTAAGAGACATCCATATTTTCAATGCACGAAACTGACGAGAAAGCTGAAGACTATAATCTGATAAATCCAAATATCCATTTGAAATAGATTCAGTGGTTTTAACATGAAGATAGTCTGCATGCATGAAAAATGTATCGAGCATATCTGTGGGATTTTTTACTAAAACACATCCTGCTTCATAAGGAATAAACAGCCACTTATGAGGATCTAGGGCAATTGAATTAGCGCGATTAAGACCTTTTAGAAGTTTTTTTACATTTTTTGATAAACTAGCAAAACCACCATATGCTGCATCAACATGTAACCAAAGATTATAATCCTGACAGATATCTGCTATATCGTTTAATGGATCAATTGCACCAGTATTCACAGTTCCAGCGGTGGCAACCACTGCAAATGGATATCTATGATGGTTTTGGTCTTTGATAATTTTTGCTTTTAAATCCTTTATATCTAAGCGATAATCTTGATCTACTTTGACATTTCGAATGTTGTTTGTTCCAATACCTAAGATATTCGCTGCTTTTGGTATACACATATGAACTTGTTCGGAAACATATAGGATCATATTTTTGCTAATCTGATTCATACCTTGTGTTTTAACATTATAATCTGCTTTAGAATTTCGGGCTACTGCAAGTGCTGTGAAATTAGCCATTGAACCACCACTGAGCAATATTCCAGCTGCATTTGAGTCATAGTCAAGGATTTCTTTAATCCATTCAATAACTAATAATTCTATCGAGGTTGCCATTGCAACTCGTGATAGTGCAACATTCTGGTTGATTGCACTTGCTATTGCATCAGCAAATGTACCAATAACTGTCCCTGATGCAACAATCCAGCCGAGAAGACGAGGATGTCCAATTTTTACAGAGTTATCGATAATCTTTTTTTGACATTCGCTTATAATACTTGCAGGACTCTGTTCATTTGTAGGCAGCGGTTCAATTATAAGCTTCTTTATTTGTTTAAAAGTCTTATTTGTCAGGATTGGACCTTTACATATATTTTTAAAATAATCGACCATGAGATCTACCGATTGATAGCCGATTTGACGAATCTCTTCAGGATCCATATCGAAGGTTTCATCTTTGATTAAATTAGCAATTTCTAAACTTTTTTTAGCTTTCATGTTTTGTCTCCGACTGTATAAATAAATATAAAAATTGCTTATATCTTTGATGTCTTATAGTGTTTAATAGTGCTTGTGAACTGATTTCATGTCTAAAAATATTGGTAGTAAATTGGACAGGTATTAGCTGCTCCTCCATCGGCTATCCTGACCATTTTTTCTTCTGTAAAAAACACAAAATTTTACAAAATATCGTTGAGGGTTTTTGACCCTAAATAATTGTCATTTCAGATAATTTTGTAATTAAGAAAATTAGGAATCGTTTTGTAAGGTAGAATTAATTTGAAATATGAAAATATTGTAAATAAAAGGAAGAAAAAATATGGCAAAGATACTAGAAGATGTGAAAGTAAATGTGAAGGTAAAGCTTGCATTATTATGGGTAGTTTTAATGTTTTTTTATTTATATAACGATGTGTTTTCATTGTTTCAGCTGGGGATTATAGGGGAATTAATTACGGGAGAATTAGCAGGTAGTGAAATTACTCAAGTATTTTTGTTTGGCGCTGCAATATTAATGGCGATTCCGATTTTTATGGTTTTCCTGTCACTGGCATTGCCGGCTAAAGTGAATCGCTGGGCAAACATCATCTTAGGTATAGTCTATGCTGTTGTTTTGGTTACTACATTGTTTGTACCAGGGGAGACTTGGGCTTATTATGCAATATACATGATTTTTGAAGCTGTGTTTATTGTACTAATTATTTGGCATGCATGTAAGTGGCCTACACAGGAGTTAAAATCTAAAAGTAGTTAATAATCATAATATACCAGTTTAAGCATCAGGAGGAAAGGAGTAAGTATCCTTTAGTAAAATCTATATTTTTTACTGGTAAAAGTGTATTCAAATCCCGTTACTTAATCCTTACGGATTTTAACTCTGTGTCGGTAATCCCTCCATCGGCTTAAGTTACTATTATACAAATCCCTAAATATATCTTCGAATTATATTTTGCTTAAATATGTTACTAATAAATATTTAATAAATTTTTTAGAAGCCCCCATCGAGAATTAGGACTTACAGTTGCAAATCCCGCTTTTAGTATAGTGCAGGGGAAGGGCTTAAGCGCTTATACTATAAAGCCAAGTTTGACTACACTAAATATTTCTTCTAAAAAACTATATCTATTGAGGTTGCATTATCTGATGGTTGTGAGAAAAATTCAAAGCATATAGATTTAAAACTCTTGTATTAGTAAAGTAATTACAACTCACGATCAATTTAAAAATTTTTACTATTTTTCAATTTATAATGCTTCTTTAGGTCTCTTCAAACATCTTATTAAACTCATTTCTTTTAGATGACCGCACTTACTGCATCTCTCATGCATAACATGATTAACAACACAAAAATCTTCCATTGTATTAATTGACCCACATTTTGGACATTTAACTCTTATATTTAACATTTTATTCTCTATAATATTTACAATTATCTTATCTCTCACCTTATTTTCTTCAAAAAGCCACAATTCGGACATTTTACTTGCCTATTCGGATTACCATGGGTAATTACTTCCATTTCTACTAAAGCTCCACACTTGTTACAGGGCATTGGATATGCTTTTCCATAATTGTAATTCCAGCTCCAGATAGCTTCTCTTTTATTATCTATCATTTAATCACATTTTGTTACGATTCATATATTAGATGTATATTGTATTTAAATTTTTCTATTATGACGATATTTTTTTAATAATTATCTGACATTATCGTTTTTTTATTAAAAAATTTACAAATTATTGATAATTTTATGATTAGTAAGAATTATAAAGGCTAAGTAGTTTACAAATACGTTAATATTAAAGGAGAAAATAGTATATGTCCGATAAAATGATGGACCAAATAGATGTTAAAATACTTAGGACGTTGCAACAGGATGCCAGAACACCATTTAAAGAAATTGCGGGTAAATGCAATGTTTCGTTAGATACAATTAAAAATCGGTATATTTCACTTAAAAAAAGAGGGATAATTCGTTGCAGTACTATAGTAATCGATCCCAAGAAAATGGGCTTAGGAAACCTTGTTATGTTTGGCATTAGGATTGTAGAGAGATACTCGGATTCAGTAATAAATATGGTTAAAAAAATTCCAGGGATGTGTATTATTACAAGAGCAATTGGAGAATATGACATAGAAACCATATTTCTTTTGAAAGATATTGAACAAATCGGTGTTACTAAAGAAACAATCGAAGATTTTCCGCAAGTTAAAAGTGCTGATGTAAGTATATTCGTAGATAAACCTCTATTATGTCCGAAAAATTTTGAATTTAAGTAGATGATTTATATGAAATTTGATAAAATAGATAATACAATATTAGAAACCCTAAAGGAAGACGCTAGGACATCCTTCAGAGAGATCGCCAGAAAGCTAAAGGTTTCTCCAGATACCATTAGTAATCGTTTTGAAAAACTTAGAAAAGAGAGGATTGTAATTGATACAACGGTTGTAATAGATCCATCCAAGATCGGCTACTCGTTTATCACTCGTTTTAGTATAAACGTTAAACCAGCCTATTCATCTCAAACCCTGGATAAGATAATTAAAATCCCAAGTATAATTGTGGCTTCAAAAATTGTTGGCAGCCACGATATAATAGCAATTAGTGTTGTTAAAAACTTTAAACATCTTCATCAACTAAGAGATACTATAGCAGAGATGCCATATGTAGAAAAAGTTGATATAGGAATGTGGATAGAAACTATGAAACTATGTCCACACTATTTTCTCATTTGAAAGAAACAGGTATAAACACTAAACAATTAACACATATTCCCAACAGGAGCATTTTCTCATATAAAATGATAGGTTATTTGGTAAAAAATTGAAAGTGGGTGATTCGGACCTTTATAGGAGTTTCAAATCATGATTATCTGATGGATGTAAGGATGACTAAAAAAACGCTATGTTCAAATGTTTTAATCTAATTTCATAATTGTTAGGTGTAGAAAACATGAAAGCAGTTGTTTATGAAAAATACGGACCACCAGAAGTTCTTCAGATAAGAGATGTAGAAAAACCAACTCCAAAGGATAATGAAGTACTAACAAAAAATCCAGTCAATAAAATCTAATTTACCAATAAACATTTATACCTTATGAAATATTAAAACATTGGATAAATATGAAACACAACGAGAAATCGAAAGTTCTCATTTTTTTGATATCATTTGTAATGATAGGAACCTCCTTCATCCAAGTATCATTATCCAAAAACCTTTCTTATATTGATAAACAAGGAGGGGGAACGTTTGATGGACGGATCTTGTTTTCCCCTTTTTATGGAACAACAACCTATTTAATTAATAGCACTGGCGCTGTAAATCATACTTGGTCAAGCACTTATCGACCTTTTACTGAAGCGTATTTGCTAGATAATGGAACTATTTTGCGCCCAATACTTTCTAGTAGTGGTCTTCAGAAAATTTTATGGGATGGAACAATAGATTGGGACTTTAGATATACAGTTAGTGGATGTACCTGCCATCATGATATTGAGTATTTACCAAATGGAAACGTACTTATGATAGTTTGGGTAACAAAAACACGTGCTCAGGCTATTGCTGCAGGACGTAACCCAAATACCTTTCAAGGATACACATTTACGCCAGATAAAATTATTGAGATTAATCAAACAGGCCCAACAAGTGGAGAAATCGTCTGGGAATGGAAGGTTTGGGATCATCTAATACAAGATTTTGATCCATCAAAAGATAATTATGGTGCTGTCGGAGATCATCCAGAATTAATTGATATAAATTATGGCGATTATTTTACTTATGATTGGCTTCATACGAATTCAATTGATTACCATCCAGAATTTGATCAAATACTTATAGATGCCCATAATTTTAATGAAATCTGGGTCATTGATCATAGCACAACTACAGAGGAAGCTGCTGGTCATACAGGTGGTAATTATGGAAAAGGAGGAGATTTATTATATCGTTGGGGTAATCCAGAAGCTTACGATGCTGGAACAGCTAGTGATCAAAAATTATTCTTCCAACATGATGCCTCATGGATAAAACCTGGATATCCAGGTGAAGGAAATATTCTTGTATTTAACAATGGTAACAACCGTCCAAGTGGACAATATTCTACTGTGGATGAATTTGCTCCACCTGTAGATTCCAATGGTGAATATTATCTCGAACCAGGTTCAGCTTATGGTCCTGAGGATTATACATGGAGTTATATTGCTGATCCACCTACAAGTTTCTATTCACACGTTTATGGTGGTGCACAACGCCTTAAGGATGGGAATACCCTAATTTGTTACGGAACAAAAGGGGTGTTTTTCGAAGTTACTCCTGATAATACTATGGTTTGGGAATGGACCAACTCATATCCAAACCCAAATCAAAACGATGTGTTTAAAATCGAGTACATTCCAACTGAAGAACCTCCAGTTCCAGATGAACCTGATTTAAATTGTGAAGGAAGTCTTTCATGGACTAATGTTAAACCTGGTGAAACGGTAGTTAAAAGTTTTCAATTACAAAATATCGGGGATGCAGGTTCATTATTAAATTGGAAAGTTAATACCTCATCAATAACTTGGGGAACATGGTCATTTACTCCAGCATCCGGAAAAAATTTAACTCGAGAAGATGGACTTGTGACGGTTCAGGTATCAGTCATTGCTCCAAATGAAACAAATTCGGAATTTCAGGGTAAACTTAGAGTTGAGAACATAGACAATTCCTCAGATTTTGGTTTAATTCCAGTGTTTCTAAGAACTCCAAAAAATATTTATGTGTTTTATAGACCAATCTATCAATTTATAGTTAAATTCAAAAATTTGTATTCAGAGAAGATATATTATTTATTTAAAACATTAAGTCTGGTTTTATTAATGTCTTAAGTCTACATTCCACCAGCCTCTCTAGCAAAAATTATTGAATTAACGCTGAAGTCCACACCAGACATGCCTTTTATTTCATTTTTAAATGGATAAATAAATCATTTTTACCATTAAATTGTTGTTCAAATCCCTTTCCCTACATATTATATATTGATGAGTAATAGTGGGGTTTTGTGAATTTATACATAAATTAATCAATGCTTCAATAGCTCTTTGATACTTATCTTCATTATAATAATACGTCTTTTTCAGCCTTTTATTTAAAGTCCGGCCAATAATAATCTATTACTCCAATAAACATTTATACTTTATGAGATATTTAAGTAATGGGTTTCTATGAAACATAATAATAAATACAAAGTTATTATTTTTTTAATACTCCTTATAATGATTGGGACTTCCTTTGTCCATGTGTCATTATCCAAATCCCTTTCTTATCTTGATGAACAAGGAGGTGGGACGATCAATGGACAAATCTTGTTTTCCCCCCTTTATGGAACAACAACCTATTTAATTGATAACACTGGTGCTATAAATCATACATGGTCGAGTTCTTATACACCTGGTGCAGCTACTTATTGGTTGGGTGAAGGTACTATTCTGCGTACAATAAGAACTGTCATTAGCGGTGGTGGATCAGGCGGTGGTATTCAAAAAATTTTATGGGATGGAACTATAGTTTGGGATTTTAGATATAATACTGATGGGTATCTTACCCATCATGATATTAAACCTTTACCCAATGGAAATGTGTTGATGATCGCTTGGGAAACTAAAACACGTGCTGAGGCTATTGCAGCTGGACGAAATCCAAATAATATACCAGGTAACAAATTTATGCCTGATCATATCATAGAAGTTAAACCAACAGGTCTAACAAGTGGTGATATCGTCTGGGAATGGCATGTTTGGGATCATCTCATTCAGGATTATGATCCTTCAAAAGATAATTATGGTGTTGTTGGAGATCATCCAGAATTAGTTGATATCAATTTTGGTACTTTTTATATGAGTAGTACCGATTGGCTTCATTCGAACTCAATTGATTACAACGTGGAGTTTGATCAAATACTTCTCAGTGTTCATAATTTTAATGAAATCTGGGTAATTGATCATAGCACAACTACTGAGGAGGCTGCTGGTCATACAGGTGGAAACTATGGGAAAGGGGGTGATCTCTTGTATCGTTGGGGTAACCCACGTGCATATGATGCTGGAACGGCTAGTGATCAAAAATTATTCTTTCAACATGGTACCTCGTGGATAAAACCTGGATATCCAGGTGAAGGAAATATTCTTGTATTCGATAACGGAAATAATCGTCCAAGTGGACAATATTCTACTGTGGATGAATTTACTCCACCTGTAGATTCTAATGGTGAATATTATCTCGAACCAGGGTCTGCCTATGGTCCTGAGGACTATACATGGAGTTATACTGCTAATCCACCAAATAGTTTCTATTCACACTATTGTGGAGATGCACTGCGACTTAAAGACGGAGACACTCTTATATGTAATGGTGTAGCTGGAAAATTCTTTGAAGTGACTCCAGAAAAAGATATTGTATGGCAGTATGTTAATCAGTATCCAATGCCAAGCATGAATGACGTGTTTAAAATCGATTATATTCCACCTGAAGAACCACCGCAACCCGATACCCCAGATTTATATTGTTCTGGAAGTCTTTCATGGATTAAAGTTAAACCTGGTGAAACGGTAGTTGATAGTTTTCAAGTACAAAATATCGGTGATGAAGGTTCAATATTAAACTGGACTATTAATGCCTCATCAATCACTTGGGGAACATGGTCCATTAATCCAGCATCCGGAAAAAATTTAACCCCAGAAGATGGACAAATGACAGTACAAGTATCAGTCATTGCTCCAAATGAAACAAAATCGGTATTTCAGGGTCAACTTAGAGTAGAGAACATAGACAATTCCTCAGATTTCGGTTTGATTCCAGTGTTTCTAAGAACTCCAAAAAATATTTATGTCTTTCATAGACCAATCTATCAATTTATAGTTAAATTCAAAAATTTGTATTCAGAGAAGATATATTATTTTTTTAAAACATTAAGTCTGGTTTTATTGATGTTTTAAGTCTACATTCCCCTAGTCGAACTAACACCACACCTATAAAGCATTACATTAGATTTATAATGCTAAGATAACATAAGCTAGACCAATATCCCATCCAATGAGGAGTACAAAAGTTGGATTGGTTTTACATTATAGTAAATCATGCTATACTATACAATGATATTATCTATTTTTTATTAATTAAATTAACAATTAATACTAATGTTTGCCCTCTAAACCAATAGTAGGTATTTCAGTATCCATCATTTTTGCCATTAAAATGGTGTTCAAATCCTTTCCCATGCACTCATATGGTTCCAACACGAGAAAAACCATCATTATTTACTCTCTCATATTTTTGTGGCTAAAAAAAGAGATTTAAACCCTAAATGTGCTAAATCGGTACCCGAATCCCAATGCGGGCATAAATAAAAGAGATTTGAACTTGAAATCTAAAGCCCTTCCCGTGCATTAATTTATTAAATTATAAACTTTTAACAGAGTTATATACCAATATTCAGCAGACTCCAAGCAATTGTTAATATAATTCCAACTCCAATCAAACAACCACTCATTTTACCCATAGAAGCGCTTAAAGGTGTTCTTGCTTCATCGATTCCATGTTTTCGTAAATATTCAGCCATTTTACCTTCAAATAAACCTGCATAACCATCTGTAATGGAATCACCAACAGCACCACCAACAATAGCACCCAAGACACCTGCGAAGTTGGCTCCAATTAATGCTGCCATTCCTAAAAATCCTGTATCGATTGCTCCAAAGATAATGTCTGCTCCAGTTGATTTAATTGTTCTTCCTGAGAGCTTCAATGGTATCCACGGAATAAAACCTAAAATAATGATTATTGGACCAATTAATCTATTATTATATAGGATAAAAGAAATCACGCTAACTATTACAATTGTAATTATTGTTACACTTATCAATGCTGATATGAACCCCTCTTTTTTCATCCTCTTCTCCTAAATTTAAAAATAGATTAATTACTTATAAGACTGCTCTTTTTATGTAAATAGTAGAAAAGGTTAATTTTTATTGGTAAATACCTGTTCATTTATTGATGAGAAAATTGGTGAGGGATTTTAACTCTGCTCAGCATTCCCTCCATCGACTAATCTAACCTTTTTTTCCTAGAGTAAATGAAATATTATAATTGTTACAGAAAACGATGGATGGTTTTTACACCAAAAAAATTGAATTTTGAACTAATTTTTATTATGGAATTAAAAAAAGAAAAAGAAAATTTTATAATATAAATTAAGAGATTTCAATACAAAAAATCACAATTAAAATGATATTTGCCAAACCATCGTCATCGAGATCACGATATTGGATTAATAGTTTTATTTCTAAAAGAGCAGCTCCGATAATTAAGGATTTTACAGTTTCAATATTTCCAGGCTCAAGTATAGGAATATTACCCGTTTTTTCTTCACCAAATAGTACTAAACCAAATTCAATATTATTCACTGTAAGACTCCAATTAACATCTGTTAGAGTTTCAGTTCCAATATTTTCTATAGAAGCTGTTATACCTAATCCAGCGGAAATTTCGATTTTCACAAAATCTTCTTGGTATCCATATTTTTTAGTCCATTCCATGTCTCCATTCTTGTTTGTTTTTATCAACAAAATATCCGGTTCACCATTGTAAGTATCGTTTGTATATCCAGCAATTATATATCCTTCATCCTTGGTTACCTCAACATCATAAGCCACTTGATCTTCAAGTCCACCATACGTATTATCCCACATCACAGTTCCATTATTATCGGTTTTTATCAACCAACAATCATATTTTCCATCTGAAGAAACATCTGTTATTCCACCAACAACATAACCTCCATCAGGAGTCTGCTCACCAGAAAAACCATAATTAGTTGTATCCATAGGGGGTTGCACCTCAAATTCTAGATTTCCATCCTCGTCTGTTTTAAAAAAATAAACAT
>Ga0209427_10000326_pt1 | contig 49148 bp, 51 predicted proteins | sample DeeMarSWOR136_30_FD_187465 | JGI IMG/M metagenome (GOLD analysis project Ga0209427, IMG submission 187465) | Marine sediment microbial communities from White Oak River estuary, North Carolina - WOR-1-36_30 (SPAdes) (version 2) | ecosystem: Environmental > Aquatic > Marine > Intertidal zone >...
GGTGGTGCGGGTCATGGTGACGTTGGTGGCGTAGTAGGCCACGACGACGGCTAGGAGCACGGCGACGACGAGCAGAATCAGCGTTGAGACTACCTGGCTTAGACCTCTGTTCCCTGTAGTTATTCCATTGGCCAATTCTACATTCCTCAACCCTTTTTATTGAACCATATTATCATCCTGATATTTAATAGGGATTTTGAAGCTTCAAACAATGTTTACCATATTTATGGAGGATATTTGATGGAGGTACAATATAATGTTCTGTACGCCTTCAACCGAATAATAATATATCATATATTTATTATTCTAAACAAGGATTGTTGTAATCCATTTTATTAAGCAAGAGTAATCTACCATCATTCTGATCAGCTAACCATGTTTATATTGTAATTAAATGGTAAGTATCATAAGACTTCTTATCAAGTCTTGCATATTTACAGGGTTCTCAAGGCTCTGACAGAAGGGCGATAAAGATTTACACGTGTAGGGACCAATCTTTCTGGGCCGGGGTAGCCAAGCCAGGACACGGCGCCAGTCTTGAAAACTGGTGCTCCTTGGGAGCCCATGGGTTCAAATCCCATCCCCGGCGCTCCTACGTCATCCGTTGCTGTCGTCTTCGCCCCTTCTCCGGTGTTGGTCATCTCTTCTGTGCCTACTGGACCTCTTTGATCCGGGTATGAGAAACGACCCCAGTTAGCCCTATTTGAGTTGAGTAGGGTTAGGGTGATAACGACGAAGGCCAGCACGACGGCAGGCCAGAAATATGTATGATTGAAGAACCAGAGCAAAAACAGGAAGACGTCAAGAAAGTAGAGGAAGATGAGGATTATTACACCTTTATTAAGGCGCATTTGAAGCGTTTGATGAAAGATAACTAATAAAACGTGTCATTATTGACGGAAAATGTATCAGAATTTTAGTATAATCCTGAGAACATATTATTATTTGGAAAAGGCATAAGTATCTAGATGCCTTTGAGTTAGTGTATGTCATTTTTTATTCATATAGAGCCATAGAATTGTCGGAATGGGTAAGAACAAGAAATGGAACGGCTACACCTCGTGGAGCTACCTAGAACCTGACGTGGATTATTACAGATATGCTTTGGAGAGGCAGGTGGACAGGGTTCCTCCCTACGACTTCGGGTTGACGAAGGTCCAAGAAGAGCGGGTCCAGAATATCATCGAGAAGAACATCGTAATAAGCCTGCACGAGCATCTTAACGTGTTCCCGGCTGAGTCTCTGCCTCTTGGTGTAAGGAGGAGGTCCTTCGTGGGATATGAGGGCATGGCTTACTCTGGATGTGACGCCATCTTCGACAACTGCGTATGCTCCACCTTCGAACAGGTCGTCGAGTTCCTAGGTATGCGCCAGTGCGACTACGCCCACCAGGACTTCGTAATTCCGGCGCTCAAGGTAGACGATATCACCAACGCATTCAAGGAGGGGAAGGTTGCGGTGATTCAGACCATAGAACAAGCCTCGACCATCGACAGGGACGTAGACAAGGTGGACCTCCTCTTCGGCCTCGGCATCCGCTCCATGGGCATCGTATACAGCGAGTCCAACACCTTGGGCTCGGGGTTGAGCGAGCTGGGGGACGGCGGGTTGACCGATGTCGGGTACGACGCTGTCAAGAGGATGAACAAGACGGGGATCGTCATAGACGTCTCCCATGCGGGGGACAGAACTGCGATGGAGGTCGTGGAGGCAAGCGACAAGCCTCTCTCCATCAGCCATGTGGGGTCTAGGACGCTCACCAACAACGCCCGGATGCTGCCCGACGAGGTTCTGAAGGCATGTGCGGAAAAGGGTGGAGTCATTGGGCTTGAGGTGGCTGGCTTCGCCCCTAGGACCAAGAAGCACCCTGAGGCCTCAATAGAGTGCCTCTTAGAGCACATGGAGTACCTGATAGACCTCCTAGGCGTCGACCACGTTGGGGCAGGCCCGGACACGTTGTGGGGGGACCACGCCGGCCTCTACCGAGGCGGCCCTAAGGGGACCGTGGTAAAGCGTAAGGGTATAGGACACCTCCCCCGGGTACGACCCTCTGAGATGCCGGAGATCTTCGACAGCGGCGAGATGGTGAGGGACCTTGACTACGTTAAGGGCTTGGAGAGTCCGTCAGACTTCACTAACATAGCCCGAGGACTAGTCAGGGATGGCTACTCCGATACCGAGGTAGCCAAAGTGATGGGCCTGAACGGCCTCCGAGTCATCAAGGCCTGCTGGCCAAAGTAGAATACCCTTTTTCTCATTTTCTACCAACCGGTATTATGTAGAGGGGCTGCTCCTCCTCGGGTAATTTTAATGTCCACTTCACCCCTTCATCGCTGAAAGATCCCACGGTCACGGCGCCAAGATCCAAAGCGGTCGCCTGAAGACAGATATTCTGCGCTGCGTGTCCGGCTTCCAAGTGGATGTACCTGACACCTCTGTCCCCGTATTTCTGGGTGGTTCCGGAGTAGACTGCCGTGATCACAAGGTTGACTGCCGCCTCACTTACTGACTGCTGCATAAGAGCCGCCTCGGTTAGACCCCTGACCACATCCCCCCCGGTCACCTTGACGAGGGCATGCTCAGATGGCCTGTACCAATAGACACCTAGAGAGAGATCATCCACATATCCTACAACTACATAGACCTCAAGGGGGTAGAGGGCTCCAGCTGACGGCGCGGTTCTGTAGCCCCTCTCGCTCGTTATGCCCTGCGCCGCCCAGAGAAGCTGCGAGACCTCCTCGATGGTGACCGGCTTGTTCGAGAACTCTCTCGTCGATCTCCTCCTGAGAATGGCCTCCTCCAGTGAGACCTCAGATTCGAATCGGGGATCAGGGAGATCTATCAACTCGCCCTCGATGATCTTGTCTTGAGTCGAAGTCGAAAACCATCTGTAGTAGAGATATACTGATGAGGCCCCTAAGATGACGGCGATGAGGATAATTGGGGCGTAATTCCTCACATTGGTCACCATTGTGCCTTGCACCCCTCACTCAAAAAAGGATTGGCCAAGGCCCACTTTCAACGAGTAACTGTTTTATGTACAAGGCGTAACCGTCTAAGGATGTCTGTCGAGAAACTTGTACGTAAGGAGTTATTAGGCCCTAGTAGAGGGTCGTCAACGAGGGCGAGGGTGTCCGCAGCCGAGGGAATGATCAGCCTAGCAGCGGGAGATCCTAACTTCCTGCTGCCCGAATACATCGCTGAGACCCTGAAGAAGGCGGTCCAGGAGGGCTGCACCCACTACTGCTTTGGTGGCGACCCCGATCTGAAGGTGGTCGTCTCGGAGTATTACAAGAAGTATGGCTACGAGGCGGACCCGAGCACTCAGGTCATTATAACGGCCGGAGGCTCTCAGAGCATCTTCCAGTCGTACGCCGCCATTCTTAACGGTGGGGACGAGGTTATAGCCCTCGACCCGGCCTACGGTGGAGGGACGAGATCTCCAGGTTACTTCGGGGCTAAGACTGTCTTCGCCCCCCTCAGGGTGGAGGAGGATCTCAGCTTCAGCCTCGACCCGGAGGAAGTTAAGAAGGTCATCACAGGCAGGACCAAGGGCCTCTACATCGATAACCCCGGCAACCCGTCGGGCTTGGTATACTCAAAGAAGGAGCTCAAAGCCATAGCAGATCTTGCGGTCGACCACGACTTCGCTGTCCTGGTTGATGAGACGTACACAGAGTACATATGGCCCGACAAGGAGCATGTGCCCCTCATCACCATGCCCGGAATGGAGAACAGGACACTGGTCGCCATGGCTCTCACAAAGATGTTCGCCTGGGCGGGGATGAGGACCGGATGGGTCATCGCGGGGCCGGAGTTGGCTCCGTACGTCGCCAGGGCTCCTGGGAGCGGAGCCTCCTGGCCGATCCAGAGGGCTGCCATCGTGGCTCTCACGCAGGGTGAGGAGTTCGTGAAGGGTATGGTGAGGGAGTACGAGGAGCGCCTTGACTACGGCGTGAAAAGATTGAACGAGATGCCCGGAGTCAGGTGCGTGAAGCCGGAGGGGGCCTTCTACCTATTCCCCGACATCTCGGCAACCGGACTCAGCTCGAACGAGTTCACGTCGAAGCTCTTCGAGGAGGAGAACGTGAGGATCGTCTCGGGAGCTGGCTACGGTCCAAAAGTGGGCGAGGGCAGAGTACGCCTATCCATGATCAGGCCTCTTTCGACACAGGAGATGCCGTCCTGGTTCAAGGTGACCCCGGACACGACCTTCGAGGCCGCCATGGACCGCATGGAGAGATTCACGAAGAGGCTGGCAAAATAGAGCGAACCTCTTTTTCCCAATCTACCCTATTTTTCCCTAAGAATTACAACTTATATAAAAGAGGGTTAGGGCTAGGCTACCTCGTTGAACTCCTTGGTCGAGTGGTACAGGGATTCAGCCCCGTCCTCAGTGACGTAGACGATGTCCTCGATCCTTATTCCCCACTTCCCGGGGAAGTAGAGCCCCGGCTCGACGCTGAAGACCATCCCGGGCTCAAGCAGCCGCCTGTTCCCCCGGACGAGGTAGGGGTACTCGTGGCCGTCCATGCCGAGGCCGTGGCCGATCCTGTGCTCCATGTACTTCTCCACTCCGTGCCTGGCCAGAACCTTCCTGCCGACGAGGTCGATGCTCTCGCAGGTTGCTCCAGGCCTCACGGCCTCGAAGGCCGTTCGCTGGGTCTCCTTCACGACCTCGTACATCCTCCTGTACTCCTCGGTCGGGGGACCCACCTGCACGCTCCGGGTCTTGTCGCCGACGTAACCCATGCAGCTCCCGCCGCCCATCTCCCAGTAGATCGCGTCCCCTCTCTCGATTACCCTGTCTCCTCCTCCGCCGTGGGCTGAGGCCGTGTTGATGCCGCTCATGGGCCTAGAGGGGCCTCTCCTTGATACGGTAAGGGTAGGCTGACCCGCATCGGCGAATACCTTCCTCTTTATCTCGTGGAGCTCAATGCCTACGTCCGACTCCCTGCGCCCGCTGTACTGAAGCTTCAAGGCCTCCTCCCAGACCCTGTCGAGGGCCTTACCCAAGTGTATCAGGTAGCTCAGCTCTGTCTCATCCTTGTGCATCCTCATCTCGCCCAGCACGGGGTAAGCTGAGACGAACCTGACCTTAGGCATCTTCTCCTGGTATGTTGTGAAGAACCTCGCCTGGTGCCTGTCGTTGAGGGCGATGACGGCCTCCCTCTCTGGGTCTACTAGCCCAGCGGCGAAGTCGACGGGGTCCTCCCACTCCTCCCAGGGCAGAAGGTCGAAGAAGACCTTCGTCTTCGAGTGCTCGAATCTCGGCATCTCGAACTGGGGCCCAATATAGCAGCCCTTCCCCTCGGCGGGTAGGACGAACAGGGCCAGGCGCTCGCTCTGGCCGTGGGGGTAGCTCGTCAGGTAAAGTAGATCAGTTCCTCCTCCGACGAACAGGAAGTCTATTCCGTTCTTGACCATGAGTTCCTGAGCCCTTTTACACCTAATCTCGAAGAGACTCAATCAGATACCACCGTTCAAAGATGGGGAATAAGTATCCGACCTTTCTTATAGGCTTTTTAAAAATATAATGAGAACCTAAATTTTGGTGCGGCCGCCGGGATTTGAACCCGGGTTCTCAGCTATCCCCTACAGTATCATGGGGGGCTGAAGTCTTACCAGGCTGGATTCCGCCAACGAGTGTCCACGGCCGCCTGGGTGGATCCAGCCGCAGATAATCAGAGAACGATAGAAAGGAACCCTGCTAATAAGCCTTTTCAGATTTCATGACTCTGCTCTAATTCCACTCGTAAAACTGGCGCTAAACGAGATACAGAACCCTTGAATAGGTCTAATCGCTATTTTATTTGGATTCATCGTGCAAGAGCTTTTTTTGGGTTAAAATTTACTAAATAGTACAAAACCCCCAAAAGTTATATACGATGTTGACCTGAAAGGGTAAACGGTTCAGGGCCTTGGGCCTGTAGCTCAGCAAGGTAGAGCATCGGGCTTTTAAGACTGATGTCGGAGATACCCGGTGGTCAGGGGTTCGAATCCCCTCAGGCCCGCTCTCGTAAGGTCAAAAAAAGGGGGGATGGGAAGCGGAAACAAGAGTTAGGGAACTAAAATACAGGATGATGATAACCGATCTTCTTAAGGTCGCTAGTGAGAGCCACACCTACCAAGAGCTCTCGGATTTTCTAGGCCTCAGCCCACCGATATTGAGCAGGTACATGAGGGGCCACGTCCTCCCCAGTTATACGCGAGCCCAAGGCCTATATGACAAATTAATGGAGATAACTAACATCAAGGATGAGCTGAAGAAGCGTATAAGCTTTGACGAGGAAGGGTACTTCGACAACACGCCCCTCGTCTCCGAGATCACCTGGCTCAAGATAATGTCCAACTACGCCCTTGAGAAGTTCGCCGGTAGGAGAGTGACCAAGGTTCTTACTGCTGCTGTCGACGGCATTCCAGTATCTACCTTGGTCTCAAACCTCCTAGAGGTGGACCTCGTCGTCGCCAAGGGCAGTAGGGAGGTCGGCATCAATGACTTCATCGAAGAGTCCTACATACCCAAGGGCTCAGCGATCCGGCAGACTCTCTACGTACCAAAATCAGCCATTCGGAAGAGGGACAGCGTCCTCATCATAGACGATGTAGTGAGGACCGGGGAAACAGTGAAGGCCCTTGTAGACCTCGTCAACAACCAGAGGGCCGATATAGCCGGGATATACATTCTCGTGACCGTTGGAGACGATTGGAATGAGTACTTGAAGGATTGCATAAGCAAGTACTCCTTCGAGACCCTCATAGAGCTGTGAAGCCCATGAGGGCCTTTAAAAACACTTTTATCCGAGGATCAAGGTTAAGATGAGGCGAACTTTCATATGTTTAACAAGATCATCCTGAGGGACACTATTCGCATTGATCCCTCAAGGTTTGGCAAACCTCTGGAGGAAGCAGCCTATGACGAGCTCAGGACGAAGTACGAAGGGCTTGTCGACGACGAGCTCGGGTACGTCATCAGTGTAATAGACCTTGACGTCAATCCTGTTGGGAGGATCCTTCAGGGCGACGGTGGAACCCATCACCCCGTCACCTTCACAATTCTCACATTCTACCCTGAGCTCCAGGAGGTGATAGAGGGCGAGGTCGTTGAGGTTGCCGACTTCGGTACTTTTCTTAGGATTGGACCTGTGGATGCTCTGCTACACGTGTCACAGCTCATGGACGACTTCATCTCCTTCGACGAGAGGCAGGGCGTACTACTAGGGCGGGAGAGCGGAAGAACCATCCAGAGAGGCGACACCTTCAGGGTGAGGATCGTCGCCGTCTCTTTCCCGAGGGGGAGAAGCTCTGGGAAGATCGGTGTGACGGCCAGGCAGCCGTTCCTAGGGAAGCTCGACTGGATAGAGAAGGAGATAGAGGAGACTACTCCGACCGTAGAGGAGGAGAAAGATACAGAATGAGCAGAGCATGTAGGAATTGTAAGATCATAACTGAAAACAATTCATGCCCCATATGCAGGGGAACCGACCTTAGCGACGACTACTCTGGTCTCCTGATAATCCTAGACCCAAAAGATTCCCAACTAGCCGAGAAGATGGAGATAGAGACAGAGGGACGATACGCCCTCAAGATAAGGTAGAAGGTGGTCTCACTCCAAGTTGAAGAGGAAGACACTGACCCTCCCATTTTCTATGAGAGCCGAGCTCAAGGTCCCCCTCGGCAAACTTTTTACCGGAGATCCCTCCGAGACCGTTACAAACCTGAAGATCCTTCTCAAAGAAAAGGAGCCCCCAATGTTCGCAGTGGTTGGGGACTATACGACGATGAACATCCTAGATGCGGGATTGGACCCGGATATTGTCGTCGTTGACTACAGGATTATGAGGGTAGAGACGGAACCCTTCAACCACGGTGAGAGGGAACTGCTGAGTATAAAGAACCCTCAGGGAAAGATATACGAAGAGGTTTGGAAGACGCTCGCCAAGGCGGTAAGCCTTAATAGAAGCGCGTCGGTAATCGTTGAAGGTGAGGAAGACCTACTGGTGCTCCCCCTAATATCACTAATGCCCTCCGGATCTCTCATAGTATACGGCCAGCCCCGTGAAGGAATGGTCGTGGTAGAGGTCACGGAGCAGAGGAAGAGGTGGGCGGAGGACTTCATGAGTCGGATGGAGGAGAACTGAGTTGAAGATCGAGATAAAAAGGACAAGTTCGAACCCTCTTATTGGTAGGAGAGAGATAAGTTTCGAGATCATCGAAGGATCCACTCCCTCAAGGTCTGAAGTCAGAAGGGAGCTTGCAGTACAGCTGAGATCCGACCTTGAGACGATATATGTTAGGAACCTAGATACCAAAACCGGAACGAACGTGACTGTAGGGCTCGCCCATGTATATGATGACCTCGGCAGGGCCCTTGAGGTTGAGCCTGAGCACATAGTAAAGAGGAATCAGATAAAAGAGAAAGAGAGTGAGGAGTAGGCATGTCAGCAAAGATACACGAGCTATACGAGATAAAGGACGGGAAGCTTAAGAGGAAGAGGCCATTCTGCAACAGATGCGGCAGGGGCTACTTCATGGCCGATCACGGTGACAGGTACACTTGTGGCCACTGCGGTTTCACCATGTTCAAGAAGAAGGAGTAGGGCTCTCCCGACCTCCCTACCATCGATCTCCTCTGAGAGGTATTCATTGTGTCCATAATAACCTTGAAGGCAGTTGTATTCGACCTCGACGCCACTCTCGTGAATTTAGGCAACTTCGTCAATTGGAGAGAGGCCCATGAAATGGCTCTGAAAGTATACCTTAGTACCGACTGCCCGGAGGAGACAGTGATGAGCTGCAGCGGTAAGGGTCTTTTCAATATGCTTAACCTCGTTAGGGACGAGATATCCCTTAATATGACGGACAGAGAGGTCCAGAGAATCCAAGCGGAGGCGTTCAAGGCGGTGGAGTCGTTCGAGATGAATGGTGTACAGAGATGCTTTCTGATGCCAGGGTGCACCAAAACTCTGGAGTGGTTGAGGGAGAGAGGTGTCAAGATGGCTGTTGCTACATCCAACTCTCAGGAGGTCGCAAAACATATCCTTGAGAGCAGAGGGATACGCCACTACTTCTCAACTGTTGTTGGTAGAAGACCTGAGTTGAGGATGAAACCATATCCAGATCAGATTTTAAGGTGCCTTGAGAAGATGGGAGTCTCCCCCGGGAACAGTATCGTCGTCGGAGATAGCGCTAGGGATGTTAGAGCAGCCAAGGCGGCGAACATGTTTGTGATAGCTATACCCGCACACTTCACTAAGCGTGAGGTTCTTGAGGAGGCTGGGGCCGACATGATCCTTGAGAGCATGGAAGAACTACCTGAGATCCTCTCAGGGCTCATGCAGCCGAAGGGATGAGATCCAGGTAAATGCCCGCATAGTAGATGAAGGCTAAGACTATTGTCGCGATAATGAGACCCCTCAGGGCTCGCTTCTGGTCAATTATGAAGGCGCTAACTCCACCGACGAGAAAGCCGGCTAGATGGACGTCGTGGGCAATCCCTATATCGTTAGCCATATAGAACGCAGACAACTCTACCAGGCTGAGCATGATTCCTACAAGAACCGATGGAAGAGGGACTATCATGATAAAGGTGAGCTTGAAGGGCATCAGTAGGAAGAGTATAGCTATCACGCCGAATATAGCGCCAGATGAACCTACCAAGGGTACGTCCGACCAAGGGCTTATCAAGCAGTGCATCAACCCCGCCAGTACACCAGAGGCGAGAAAGACAAGGAAGTACCTCAGGTGGCCTATATCCTGTTCCACAATGCTCCCAGCCCCAAAGAGTGCAACGCTATTAACTAAAAGGTGGAGGAGGTTACCATGGAGGAACATATAGGTGATAAGGCTATCTACATGGACACCCCTGAAGAGGCTAGCCGGTACAAGAGAGTAAGCTTCGAATATCGACAGCGCCTCGGATGGGTGGATGAGTGAGACGTAGATCTGGACGAAGACCGTCGAGATCAGCAGGAGGTACGTAACTATGAGGGGTCTCTTCTCCCTCTCCTTAACCTCTCCCTCCATGTCCAACGAGATAATGGTAAACACTTGTTTAAACATGACGACATAAAGTTCTTTAGAGTGATCTTATAGTCAACCTTATATTCTTACTGTGAGTTGAATCTCACGGGGATTTTCTCTGGTCCTTGAAATGAGGGATGACTTGAGGAAGTACTGCAAGATATCTGATGATGGGTCAAGCATTGACAGATTCGTCTGCCCCGTGGAGGGATGTGACTACTCAACCAGGTTAGGCCCCGGAGCCTTGAGGATGCACATAATTATGAAATCCGATCCCGATAATGTATCAAGATTCTGCTCAGCACACCAAACCTTTTACAACACTCATGTGTCTGAGTTGGGAACCGATGTAGTGAGATACCTGAGTGAGTTACCTAGATTAGAGATAGATTAAAAAAAATACGTGACCTTAGGACACACCTCTTCCCCTTTTTCTATGCCATGAGGAGATAATGAGGTAAAACTCTATTCTCTCGTTTAAGGGATTTCCAAGAGAATATCATATGTAAGAACTTTGTTGCAAGTATCCACATCTACTACAAAATCAGTTTATGAAGGGTACGACATCTATATTCTTGTGAAAAACATCTTAGGTTGTATCACTTTGTGTGAAAAGGTTTTTTTAATATCTCAATGTAGTGTCTGGATGAAAATCGAGGTTCCTGATAATGAGTAGAAGCCAGAGAAAGCTGAACATCATAGGACGGGGTACTTGGTATGACAAAACGGCCGCTGAACTCATCGATAGGGAGAAGAGGCTCGGTCGCAGCCTAGACTTGATCAGGACTGAGAGCGGGCTAGGGGCCTCTGGGTTCCCCCACATAGGAAGCCTCGGCGACGCATTGAGGAACTACGCCGTCGCCATGGGTGTGAGTGTGCAGGGATACAACTCCGAACTTGTCGCCTTCTCGGACGACAAAGACGGTCTGAGGAAGGTCCCAGCAGGACTTCCTCAAGAGATGGAGAAGTGGCTGGGATTCCCCGTCTCCTCCATACCCGACAACTTGGGTGACTGCCATGACAGCTTTGGCGAGCACATGTCATCTCTCCTACTGGAGGCACTGGACGCCTCAGGTGCGAACTATCACTTCATATCTGGCACCAAGGTCTATGAGGATGGGATTCTTAATGACGAAATAATGACCCTTATGGAGAACGCCGCGGTAGCCGGGAAGATCATCATGGAAGAGCTTGGCCAAGAAAAGTACACCGAATCCCTGCCATATTTCCCGGTCTGTGAGAGCTGCGGCAGGATTTACACAACGAAGGTCTACGAGTACGTCCCCAAGGAGCATAAAGTCCTCTACAGGTGCGAGGGTATGGAGGTGAAGGGTAGGTGGCTTGAAGGATGCGGGCACCAAGGCGAGGTCGACGTCCTCGCCGGGAAGGGGAAGCTGAGCTGGAAAGTCGAGTTCGCGGCAAGGTGGAAGGCCCTAGACATCCGTTTCGAGGCATATGGCAAGGATATAGCCGACTCTGTAAGGGTTAACGACAGGATATGCAAAGAAATACTGGGCCACGAGCCACCTATGCACGCCCAATACGAGATGTTCCTAGATCGCGGCGGGAAGAAGATATCGAAGTCGGCGGGCAATGTCTTCACGCCTCAGGTCTGGTACAGGTACGCCTCGCCACAGAGCCTTAACCTCCTTATCTACAAGCGTTTTGTCGGGACGAAGAGCGGCTCAGTCGACGACATCCAACCCCACATGGACGAACTCGACTATATAGAGGACGTCTACTTCGGGAGGAGGAAGGTCAAGGACGAGATGGAGAGGGCCAAGCTTACCGGCCTCTACGAGTACGTGTGGATGTTACAGCCCCCTGAGGAACCCGAAGCCCATGTGCCCTTCAACCTGATGATCAACCTCGCGCGCGTGGCGCCGAGGGGCCACGAGGCTGAGTTCATCAGGGAGAAACTCGAGGCGTACAACTACCTAAAGGACGGAGACAGAGGACTGAATCAGAGGATAGAGCGCGCCCTCAAATGGGTCGAGGACTTTGGGGAGGCGGAGATCCAGGACATTGATGTCTCCCCCGAACAGGCGAACGCCATCAAGAGGGTAATAAGCGCTTTAAGAACTGCGAACGAAGAGGACGGTTATCAGGGATCTGTATTCGCCGCTGCGCGGACAGAGGGCATCAAGCCCGGCTCGCTATTCAGGCTGCTCTACCAGATGCTCCTCGGCCTCCCACAAGGACCCAGGTTCGGACCCTACGTGGCTACAGTCGGAAAAGAGAACGTAATCAAGGAACTGGAGAGGTCCATAAAAAAAGAAATGGGTTGATAAGAGACCTTATCTGAAGGGCTTGCCGCCTCTACCCCAAGACGCCCTGTCAACGTCCTCGATTATAACGGTGACCGCTTCAAGAGAGCATCCGCAGCCCTCGCTTACAGCCTTGGTCACAAGCTCAATAGTCTTCGCCTTGGTTGCGTCGTCTCTTCCCTTGAACCACTTAATCATGACAAGTGGCATCTCAACACCGATGCAAAGGAGCCCCTCACAGATAAGAAGCTTTCCAGAGTCCGACCCAGGAATAATAAGTTAAGAAGGTTGTTTAACATCCCACTTCTCCAAGGTCTCCAGAAGCCCCTGCCGAATTAGTTCTGCATCGTACACCCATTCGTCGCCCTTATGGTATTCATACGGTATCGTCTGCCGCCATACTTGGAAGCTATCCTCAATCACGTACATGTATCGCTTCAGAAGCCCCTTCTTAATCAAGGTTGAAAGGGCCTTTATGAACTTCCTGAACTCCCACTTGGGAAGGTATACCTGGATGATAAGAGCGTCCTCACCCAGCACCTTCCCCATAAAAATCGGGAAGGGCTTGTCGTGGATGGAGAGGGCAAACCTCTTCATCTGCTCGTGTGAGTCGAACTCAAACTTGAAGAATAGGTACTCGGAGACGAGTGAGGGGAACCTGTAGATCTCCACTTGGTAGCCCTCTATCAGCCCTCGCTTCGAGATGTGTTCCCTGAAGTGGTACTTCACCGTCTCCAATGATACATCTAGAGTCTTCGAAATATCAGTTAGGGTCTTCTTGCCATCCTTCTCGAGCTCCTTGATGATCAGTATGTCGAGGTGGTCGACCTTCATGGGCCAGTCTCTCGGCTCTATTAGCGTTTTGGGTAGTTCTCCTTCTGTTATTTTAACTTCCTTCGTCCATTCATCCCAGTTGAAAGTCCAGTTCCCATTTTCGATGCTGAACCACCTTGTCCGTATTGGGACTCCCTCAAAGCAAGTGGACCAGTTGATGTTGTAAGACTTGGCAACACCACCATCAACGAGGCCCTGGATGAAAGACTCGAAGTCATTGGCATTCTCTTTAGGGATAGTCCATATTCCCCCACACCCCTCATATGGACCGTACATCCGGCATAGGAATATCCAGAAATTGTTGGCCCTGAGGCAATCCACAAGTACGTCCTCGAACCCTTGTACTGCCTCGACAAAAACCACTGCTTTTTTTAAACCCATGAATGTGTGGTACGGATTTAAGTGAAGAAATAATATGGATTTAGAGAGCATTCTTTGGACACGGTAACGGACCGTCGTCGTTGGCACTTTCAGGTGTTTAGCGATGAGGGTGAGGTTCCTAGGTCCTAGGACCGACAGCCCTTCCAGAATCCTGACATCGAGATCGTCGATTTTTTCCCAGACCGAAAAGGCATCCCTTACCCTGATGTCAATGTTAGACATCCTGTTTAGTCTCTTCGTGTGTAACGGAAATGGGACTATTTATAATTTATACCCTTCTGATAGTTGCTTGCTCCTATCCGCCACCGCCTCCTCCTCCAGGTACGGGGTCTCCATCGGCCATAACGGTCCCACAGATCGGACTAACGAAACCAAACACCCCAAGTGATCCCTGAGGCGCGAGGACCGCTGGCTGGACTGCAGTCATGCAGTAAGCACCCATAAGGAGGACAAGAAGGAATACGAAGGCAACCGCTTTTCTCTTCATTAAGTTTCACCTCCCGCTCAACGAGCTTGAACTAACAAAATAACAAAAATGTTAATAATTATTTGCTCTTGTGGTTAAATACTAGTTGGTAAATCTAGTTGAGAGGTATGTTGACGTTGAACACGTCTCTGAATAGGAGCGATCAAGGGTTCCTAGAGACGATAAGGAACGAGAGTTGAGATAATCCTGCAGAGTTTGAGAGCATCGTCATGGAAAGCATCAATGAGTCGATCCAAATGGCATTCGGGGATGAGATCACCTCAATTGTATTCGACATACTCAAGATACCGAAACAAGAAGACAAAGCCTCTATAAATCTCGAGATGTTCGTAGAGAAACTTGATGCGACCTTTGGAGAGGACACAGAGCAACTCAGGTCGATGATTGAAGGTAAGGTTTTTCTGAAGTACTATCACCGGGAGTTGATGAAGAAGATTACGCTGCCTTTCCTGCCTTACTCCTAGAAGGTCGACATTCAAACTTGATTGTCGATTCTCATAGGAATGATCTTACCTCTGTCCTGGATCCAGGAAAACAGAAGGTTAGGCGGGCTCTAAACTCAAGATCCTCATCATTGCTCAGAGGGGCATAGTCATCATCGCCCGCCAAGTGATCTCCTCTAAACGCTTAGAAAAGGCTTTGGGGCAATGGAAAAGACCTAGGAGCTCCCCTCATTCCCAGATGCGTAGAAGAGAGCTGCCGAACCATATGAGTAGCCCTGAAGAACTATCCCGAGCCAGAAGGGGCTCTGGACTCCAGGTAACTGGGACATTAGGTAAAGGGCGGCGCATTGCAGGACGATTGCGATGAACAGACGTGTAACCCATTTGTCCAGATCTTGGCCCTGTCCACCGCCGAGAACCGGCACTTCCTGGAGATATGGACCGCTTAGGGATGCTGTGGAGATCTTCGACGGCCTCATATATGAGGGTGATACACTGTGATAGACTCCACTGATCCTACCCCTCAAGGCTATGTAGGAGGCTATGAATAGCCCAAACAATAGCATGAAGAGGACTGTAAGGCTCATGAGTCCAAGAACCCACCATTCCTGCGACCAGAGCTCCAGATTTCATACACCCCAGGATTGTGAAACAGCATCCTGAGGCGTATAATGAATAAAAGATGATTATGGAGAAAAATACCGAATAGATAAGAAGGTTAGTAAATCAATATCTCATCTAGCATATTTGGGTGCGGGATTTAATTATAGACGGACTATCTATTCTCTAAATATGTATAAAACATTCATCCTTTTTCTGGGATTGTGATACGGTTCGAAAGATCGGTCATCATTTGTCGAATTTATATTCCTATCCAGGCATAGTTTTTTCCTGAGTAGCGGAGTATGCTAATGGGATGGAGACTTTTACCGCCGTCTTCTCTGAGGTTAGGGTGATCGTACCGGCGAGGAACGAGGCCGACAGCCTCTACAGTGACGGATATGGCTCTTTTTCAGGCGAAAACCGCGTACTGGCGCTTGATTCCTTCGAGGGTCTCTACCTCGTGGAGAGAGGCAAGATCACAGTCATAGACGAGGAGAGCCACGAGAGGCTTGTCTTCAAGGAGATGCTGCTGAAGGTCTCCTCGGGGGATCCCTTCAACTGGACCCGGTACATCATATACAAGGACCTTAGGACGAGGGGATTCGTAGCCAAAAGGGGTCCGGGGAATGGCGTCGATTTCCTCGTCTACGAACGCGGCTCCCACGGGAGGAAGCCTCCGCGCTACCTTGTCTACGCAATTTGGGAGGGGTCCCAGGAGCCACTCAAACATCTGAGCGATGTGCTGGCAGGGGCCAAGGCCGAGGGCAGGGTCCTCCGCCTCGCCGTCGTCGACAGGAGGGGTGAGATCGTCTACTACACCCTCTCGGAGATGGGGCTGGAGCGAGGGGGCCCTTAGAGCTCCTCCAGCAGGCTCTCAAGCTTAACATTACGCTGCTCTGCTGTCTCCATGTCCCTCAGGGCGACGAAGCCCTCGCTTAACTCCCTCTCGCCGACTATGACGACCTTCCTTACCCCCCTGTTGTTCGCTATCTCAAGCTGCTTGCTCAGTCCTCGACGTAGGAGATCGGTCTCTGTCGGGATGCCTGCACGCCTCAGTGTCTGGGCTATCTCTATAGCCTTCGACTGGAGCCTATCGGATGTAGCAGCGACGTATACCTCGATTCCTAGCTTGAGGTCGGTAAATGTGCCCCGTTTCTCCAGGAGGGAGACGATGCGCCATATTCCGAGGCTGACGCCGGTCATGGGGGTCGGGTCCCCCCCGAAGATCTGCACAAGCTCGTCGTATCTCCCGCCGCCGGCTATGCTCCCAAATTCTTCGTCTCCCTCGGCGTACACCTCGAAGATTGGTCCCGTGTAGTAGTCCAGACCTCTCGCCAATCCCAGATCCAGGACCATATTGGAGCGGATGCCGAAGTCGGATGCGTACTCAACGATTGACTCGAGGACATCGCAGGCGGCCAGCCCTTTTGGGAGGCCCTCTATGTCCCTTCTGATTTCCTCCAGTATCTCGCCTGACTCTCCTTTTCTTGATGTGAGCTTGAGTAGCCTCTCCGAGGCTTCTCCTCGGGCCCCAAGCCTCCTCAGCTCCTCGAGCACGCCTTCGTCGCCTATCTTGTCTCTCTTGTCTATGGTCCTGCAGATATCGAGGAACCTCTCGGAGGGGAGGCCCGCGACGTTAATCAAGGCCTCCAGTAGCCTCCTGTCGTTCAATCTTATCATGAAGCCCTCCAGGCCCATCTGCCTGAAGGCGTCCACCACGACCGCTAGGACCTCAGTGTCGGCCACTGGGTCCGAGACTCCGACGATGTCGACGTCCATCTGCCAGAACTCTCTTCTGTTCTTCTCAGAGGGGCGCTCGTACCTCCATACCGGGCCGTAGGCGTAGCGCTTGAACGGCTTGGGGAGCTCCCTGTGGGAGGCGACTACCCGGGCCAGGGAGGCGGTCCACTCGAAGCGGAGGCCCAGCTCCCTGTCCGACTTGTCGCTGAAGTAGTAGATCTGGTTGACGGCGTCCTCTCCGCTCTTTATCTTGAGCATGTCCCAGCTCTCGAATGCCGGGGTCCCGAGGGGCTCGTACCCGTAGTTCTCGAAGACCTCCCTGACGTTGTTGATGACCCAGTTCCTCTTGTACATCTCCTCCGGCAGGAAGTCCCTCGTTCCTCTAGGTGGTTGAAACATCTCATCGAACCTCTTTGATAGGGCGTCCAATAGGGTATACCGATTTAGAGACCCTTAATATGGTTGCGATCCAAGGCTTCTTGAGAAGAGGAAACACGAACTTGATGCTCAGTAGAGACTGTGTATTAAGGGCTTCATCTAAGGGAGTGTAGATCGGGTCACCGATGAATGCAACCGCCCAAGGTGAATGCGATCCCCCATTGGCACCACTCGCATACTGAGGTAAGTGGACCAATATTAATTTTCTGGGAAAAAAAGGGGTGGTTTACTTTAGGACGGTGAAGCCGATTAGGGCCTCCCCACAGTTCACGGAGTAGAAGATCCTTAGGAACGATACTACCGAGTCCTCAGGCGCCTTGTAGGTCTCTAGCAAGTTGCCGAAGAGGTCGGTCATGTTCCCCACCTCCTCGCCTGCCTTGACGCTCTGACCCAACTCGACGAAAGAGTGCCATATTCCCCCCTGCTTGGCCGTGAAGCGATGCCTCTTCGGGTTCACCAGCGGCTTCACCATGTTGGGCTTTCCCTCTAGTATTCCGAAGTACCTCAGGACGTTCATGATCCCCTCGTAGTGGAACCTGATGTGGCGCTCCCTGACAGGGAACGGCGTCCCCGCCTCCGAGGTAACGCACGGGATGCCGTACTCGTCCATGGCTGTCATCGTCAGCCCGCCGCCCCTCTCCATGAGGGTTATGTACTTCGTCGGGTAGCAGGCGGCCATCTCCCTGGCGACCTTGTTCATATCCTCGTTGTCACCCTGCCTCGCGATGACCATGTTGTCGATGTCCTCGTTGATGTCGCCCCCATGGTTGTCCAGGAGGGCGTCGCACTTTGAGACGACCTCGGAGAAGACGACGTATGCCGTCCTTCGGCTCAGCGTCCCCTCCGGGTTTCCCGGGAAGACCCTGTTCTGGTTGAGCTGGTCGAAAGGGCTGAGGAACGCAGACCTGTGCTCGAAGTGCGGGCCGTTGACAACCGGTATGGCGAGGACGGCGCCCTTCATCTTCTTCGGGTCAAGCTCCTGGATGACCCTGATGACGGCCTCGATGCTTGCGAACTCGGTGCCGTGGATCCCACCCAGGACGCCGAGCGTCTTGCCCTCCTCGACCCCGTTGATCACGGCGACGGGTATCCTGTAGGTGCTGACGGAGGTCGTGCCCACCTCCAGGAAGCCGAACGCCTTCTCGCCGGGCTCAGCCTTTATGTCCCTGATCTCAATGGTTCCCATACAACTATACACCCAACATCTATTCTGTCGCCTCTCGATATATCGTTTAGCATGGCCACCTAGAACCTACCTCACAACATGATGGATGAAAAAGAGGAGGGGACCGGCTATGGTAGATCTTTTTGTTGAAGGCTCTATGAGGACGATGATGGCGTCGGGGGTTCTCTCCATCCCCGTGGCCTTGTATCCGACGGGGAGATCGTCGAGGCCCTCGGTGGTCCCTCTGTCGATCCTGGAGCCGAAAGGCCCCAACTCAATAAGCCGTATGATCATGGCCACCGAGTTCGAATATAAAATTAGGTTGATAAAGCTGACCCAGCTTCATTCGGCAGGGAGCCCCATGAAACTGCCTGAGTGCCTCATTAAAAACTTGGGATCTGAACGTAGATGAGATCTATTTCACCTTACGCCCAGGTTCTCGGCTATGAAGGCCAGTTCATCGGAGTACTCCTCGATCAGCTTCGATGAGGGCTTCCCCATGCCGTGGCCCGCCTTCGAGTCTATGCGTATCAGTACCGGGGAGGGCCCGGCCTGGGCCTCCTGAAGGGCCGAGGCGAACTTGAAGCTGTGGGCGGGGAAGACCCTGTCATCGTGGTCGCCGGTCGTCACGAGGGTCGGCGGGTACTTCGTTCCAGGCTTGATATTGTGGTACGGCGAGTAGGCCAGGAGGGCCTTGAACTCGTCCGGGTTATCGACCGATCCGTAGTCGGAGACCCAGCCCCATCCGACGGTGAACTTCTCGAAGCGGAGCATGTCGAGGACCCCGACTATGGGCAGCACGACGCCGTAGAGGTCGGGGCGCTGCACGAGGCATGCGCCTGCCAGGAGACCGCCGTTGCTGCGCCCGCTGATGGAGAGCCTCGGGGTGCTCGTGTACCCCCGATCTATCAGCCACTCGGCGGCGCCGATGAAGTCGTCGAAGACGTTCTGCTTCTTCAGCTTGGTGCCCGCCTCGTGCCATGACTTGCCGTACTCCCCCCCGCCCCTCATGTTGGCCTGGGCGAACACTCCGCCCATCTCTATCCAGACCAAGTTCCTCACGTTGAAGCGGGGAGTCAGGGCGTTGTTGAAGCCCCCGTAGCCGTAGAGGTAGGTGGGGTTGTTCCCGTCCTTCTTCAGCCCCTTCCTGTGGCACACGAACATGGGGACCCTCGTCCCGTCCTTGCTCTCGTAGAAGACCTGTTCGGAGACGTATTCTCCTGGGTCGAAGCCTATCTCCGGCTCCCTGAACACCGAGCTCTCCCCCGTCTCGGCGTCGTACCTGTATACGGTGCCGGGCGTGGTGAATCCCGTCAGGTGGTAGAAGGTCTCTGAGTCCATCCGCTTCCCTGTGAAGCCCGTCACGGACCCGATTACGGGTAGCTCGACCTCGCCCACCTGTATCCCACCCATGTCGTATACCAGTATCTGGCTCTTGACGTCGTGGAGGTAGACCGCGATGAACCTGTCGTTGATGAAGCTGACGCCTCGAAGAGAGTCCCTTGACTCCGGTATGACCTCCCTCCAGCTTGACGGGAGCGGGTCAGAAAGGTCGACGGCTATCACCCGGGACATCGGGGCTTCAAGGTCGGTCGTGAAGAAGAAGACGGTCCCGTCGTTACCCACGAAGTCGTATTTCGAGTCGAACTCCTTGAGGAGCTCCCTGACCTCCCATTCCCCGTCCTCGAGGTCGATGTAGAAGACCCCGTTCTCCCTGAGTGTGCCCCTCGTGACCGTTATCACGAGGAACCTGCCGTCGTCGGTCACGTCCCCTCTGAACCTCCACTCCTTGTGGTCCGGGCGCTCATAGACCAGTACATCCTCGGACTGGGTGGCTCCAATGCGGTGGTAGCAGAGCTTCTGGTTGTAGTTTGCCTCCTTGAAGGTCATCCCCTCCTCCGGCGGGTCGAACCTGCTGTAGAAGAAGCCCTCGCAGTCCGGCGTCCAGGCCGCCGGCGTGAACTTCGTCCACATCAGGTGGTCTTCGAGGTCCCTGCCGGTGTCGACCTCCCTGACCCTCCACTCCCTCCAGTCGGAGCCAGATGCAGAAACGCCGTAGGCCAGGAGCTTACCGTCGTCGCTTACGGAGTACTCCATGAGGGCTACGGTCCCGTCCTCCGACAGCCCGTTTGGGTCCAGGAGCTCTCTGGGCTCCACCTCCAGGGACTCCATCCAGTAGAGGACGCTTTGGTTCTGCAGCCCGTCGTTCCTCGTGAAGAAGTAGCGACCGCCGTACTTCACGGGGACGTCGAACTTCTCGTAGTTCCAGAGCTCCTCCATCCTCCTCCGGATCTTCTCCTTCAGAGGTATGCTGTTAAGATAGGTGAAGGTCAGATCGTTCTGGGCCTCTATCCAAGCCCTCGTCTCGTCGGAGTCGATGTCCTCCAACCACCTGTATGGGTCGGCAACCCTAACGCCGTGGATGACGTCCACGTGGTCTACCCTGCGACTCGGTGGATAATCCCATTTTCTGGTTGTATCTCTCAAGGCGACACTCCTCAACTAAGGAAGAGTCTGCTGACTACCCTAATAAAACGCTTTTATGGGACACGAGGGAATTGAGCATCCCTGTCATATGAGGAAGGAGGGATCCCTGTACTGGGGGAAGAGTTCGAAGTACTTACCCAGCAGCTTCTCCCCTGCCTCCTGGCTGCGGGCTACAACCTCTTCTTCGTCCACGGTCCTCACGCCTTCCCCGTCCTTCAGTACCCTACCGTCCACCATGACCGTCTCAACGTCGCTCCCCTTGCCATACCAGACGAGGTTGGAGGCAGGTTCGAGCAGGGGGCGCAGGTGTGGCTTCGTCATGTCGACGATTATCAGGTCGGCTTTCTTTCCAGCCTCCAGGGAGCCGATCTCGCCATCCATTCCTAGGGTCCTCGCCCCTTCGATGGTGGCGAGTCCCAGGGCGTCCATGGGTGTGGGCGCGTACCTCCTCAAGCTCGAACGGTAGGGGTCCGAGTTGATCTGGTGGTTGGCCACCATGCAGTACGCTCTCATGGCCGTGAACATGTCGTGCTGTATGTTGTCCGTCCCGAGTCCGAAGGTGATACCGCTCCTCAGCCAGTCCACCACGGGCGCGAGCCTCTTCCCCCACCTCATCTGGCCCACGGGGCAGTGCATGATCCTTGTGCCGGACTCGGCTAGCATCCTCGTGTCCAGATCATCGGTGTATATGCAGTGGGCTGCAAGCACATCCGGGCCGAGGGCGCCCATGTCGTGAAGGTGCTTGACGGGGCTCTTACCGTAGAGCCTCCTCACTTGGCGGACCTCCTGCTCCATCTGGGCGAGGTGGATGGTTGTCAGCTTGCCGTGACTCCTAGCCACCCGCAGGAACTCCAGCATCATACCCTCGGTCACCATGTCAGGCGCCTGGGGGGAGAAGACCGTGGTTATCCTCCCGTTCTCAGCGCCATCCCATCTCTCCATGAGCCTGACGCTCTTCTCTAGCTTCTCCCTTGCCACGTCTTCCCTGTAATCCCAGACACCGTCGGCTATACGCGAGACGTCGACCTCTGAGACCAGCTCGCTGACCACGCATCTCAGGCCCGTCTCGGCGGCGGCCCTCGCAAGGTTCTCGGCCATGTCGTAGTTGTCCTTGACGGTCGTGGAGCCAAAGCTGAAGAGCTCTAGCATGCTGAGCATCGAGTTCCTATAGATTATCTTGGACGTCGCGGCATCCCCGAGCTCCCTGTAGACGGTCCTTATACCGAACATGAGGTTCCTGATCCGGGCTCTCAGGTGGGGCGTAGGCGTGTGGGTATGGACGTTCACGAAGCCCGGTAGTACGGCCTTCCCCTTGGCGTCGATCACACGATCAGCGGAGAAGCTCTCCGCGACGTCGCCGGTCTCCCCGACACCTGCTATGGCGTTCCCGGTGATGGCCACAGCCCCGTCCATGATGACACGCCTGGAGTCGTCCATGGTGAAGACTATGCCGTTTTGGATGACGGTGTCGACCATCGGCATCAAGGTATGCGGGTGCTCATTGCACATATAATGCTTAAGTCGGTCATCCAGGCGATGCGACCGTGCAGGGCAGTTAACACTTATAAGCATGAGGGTGGGCAAATGTGTTGGAAGGCGCGAGGATAGGGATCCGCCTTCTCAAGGTGAAAACGAGATGAGAGAGGATTATAAAAAGGCGTCAACGCCTTGTTGAGGAACTAGTTTCTATTGGAGTGAACCCCTACCCCCACAAATACGACTTCGGCAGCTCTGTTTGTGAGATCAGAGCGAAGGCAGAGGATCACCTGCCTGATGGCGAGGTCTCCACTGTAGGGCGGGTCATGGCCATCAGGAGCCACGGCGGGATGACTTTCATCGACCTGCTGGATGACGGCTCTAAGCTTCAATGCCAGCTCCGAATGGACTTGCTTGGGCGGCAGAGATACGACTTTTTTAGTATGTACGTGGAGAGGGGTGACTTCATAGGAGTCGCGGGCAGGCTGTTCTACACCAAGATGGGGGAGCTTACGCTGGAGGCGAGGCGCTTCGAGCTGCTCTCCAAGGCACTGTACGACCTACCTGGCCAATGGTACGGCCTGAAGGACGTCGAGACACGGTATAGAAAGAGGTACCTCGACCTGCTGATGAACGGCGGTGTGAGGGAGGTCTTCAAGACAAGGAGCAGTGTGGCCGCAGGGATCAGGGAGTTCCTCTCGGGGAGGGGTTTCCTCGAGGTTGAAACTCCCCTCATACAGGAGTACTATGGCGGCGCCACGGCGAGGCCCTTCACCACCCACGTCAACTACATTGACGAGACGAGGTACCTCCAGATCTCACCGGAGCTCTACCTGAAGCGGCTCGTCATCGGCGGATACAACAGGGTCTACACGATCTCCAGGAACTTCCGCAACGAGGAGATAGACGTCACCCACAACCCCGAGTTCACAACGATGGAGGCATACCAGGCCTACGCAGACTACAACGACATCATGGAGCTGACGGAGGACATGTTCGCTTCTGTGGCCGAGAAGACCCTCGGTACTCTCAGGTTCGAGTACGACGGGTTGGAGATAGACCTGAACCCTCCCTGGCGGAGGACCACGATGTATGAGGCCCTCGGGGAGCTCGCTGGGCTCCAAGTGACAGATATGGACGACGACGAGATGGCGGGGACCCTCAAGAAGGCGGATCCCGACAACTACTCGAAGCTCATGGCCAGGGCGGGGTACAACCGAGGGCTCTTCATAGCACAGCTCTTCGATCACTTCTGCCAGGGCCGGCTGAAACAGCCGACCTTCGTGATCGACTACCCGAGGGAGACGGTCCCCCTGTGCAAGCCCCACCGTCTGAGGCCTGAGCTCATAGAGCGCTTCGAGCTCTTCATAAGCGGGATGGAGATGGCCAACGCCTATACCGAGCTGAACGACCCCCTTCTTCAGCACGAGCTCTTCCTGGAGGAGGCTAAGCGCGGTGGAGGAGGGGACCCCGAGGCGCATCCCTATGACGCGGACTTCGTCGAGGCGCTGAGGTACGGTATGCCGCCATCGGGCGGGCTCGGGGTGGGGATCGACAGGCTGGTCATGCTACTGACCGGTAAGACGAGCATCAAGGAAGTGATACTCTTCCCGATGATGAGGAGGTTGACCCGGGGCTCAGACAGCTTAATCTGATACCGCCTACTAATTGAACGCGAGATGCTACCTATAGGCGACGATAACCCGACGAAGCTATTTCCCTTCGTCACATTGTCCATCATAGTGACCTGCTTTCTGGTTTTCATCTGGCAGTCGAGCTCTGACTTATCCCATTTCATCTACACCCTCGACAATTACGGACTGGTGCCGATCAGAGTCGCTACAGGAGAAGGGCTGCACACCTTCGTCACGAATATCTTCCTCCATGGTGGCTGGTCCCACCTCCTTGGGAATATGCTCTTCCTGTGGATTTTCGGCGACAATATAGAGGACTGCTGCGGTCACATCCGCTATCTGTCTTTCTACATTGCCTCGGGAGCAGTGGCGTCGGCCTTCTGGCTCTTCACAGAATGGGGATCCCCATATCCGGCTGTAGGGGCATCAGGGGCGATATCGGGGGTCCTGGGAGCTTATTTCGTCCTTTACCCCACGGCACGCATCAGGACAGTAATAGGGTACGGCATCTTTTGGCGTGTTGTCAGAGTCCCAGCATACACGATGATCGGCCTCTGGTTTGTTTACCAGTTCATGTTGGCCTTGGTCCCTATAAACACTGGTGTGGCATACTGGGCTCATGTAGGGGGCTTCATAGTTGGCATAGTCCTCTCCAGAATAATCAGGCCTAAGCTTAGGAAGAATACAGCGTATTATGACTTGAAGCAGTATTATTAAACCGAACAGGCATGTCTGGGATCTATTTCAGGATCTTTATCTTGGAGGGCTCGACCTCACCGACGAGCGCGATTAGAGTCATAACTCGACCCTCGGCCGAGGAAATCTTCTCTTTAGCGGCCTCCGAGAAGGAGTAGGCGGCTACTGTGACAGGGTGGCTGAGTGACCCCGAGGAGAGCACCTTCCCAGGCACGGCTACCACATCGCCTGCCTCCGTGTGCCTGTTTATCTTGCTCAGGTTGAGGGAGATCCTCCTCCTCTTGGGTCTGTCGAGCTCGTCGGCCAGCTTCTTCCAGATAGCCTTACCGCTCTCCTTGGACGCAGACCTGAGGTTCCTTATTGCCTTCTTCAGCTCGGGGTTCATCCTTCCTCTCCTTCCTCCTCTTCCTCGTCGAAATCGCCGAGGCCTATACTATATAGCCTGTGTCCGGCTTGCTCCTCAACCTCGAATTCTCTGATCTCGTCGTGGGTCTCACCCCTCTCAACCTTCCCTGAGAGGTCATCTAGCTTTGCCATGAGTATCTTGGCTGCCTCTGAGACTATCCTCTCTGGGGGCAGGCCTCCTGTTGACTCTACCGTGAAGACGAATACGTCGATCTTATTATCCTGCATCACCGCCGGGGGATCTATGGGGCACGCATTCACACATTCTCCGCAGAGCGTGCAGGAGTAGATATCCACTATCTCCAGCTTACCTCCCTCTATGGCCAGCACCTTACCTGGGCATGCCTCAGCGCACTTTCCGCAGGCGGTGCACCTCTTCTCATCGACCTCGATCTTTCCCACGTGCTGGTAAGTGGCCATGGAGACAGGCTGCCACTTCGCGTGAATCCTCCCTGTCCCCAGCCTCGCATAGGCCTCGATCTTGACAGCTTGACCCATGGCTAGTTTCACAAGAGGTATGCCTGGGCTGACTGGTACAACCTTCGGATCTTCGGAGACGAAATCCCCTGTGTTAACCGTCCTGTTCCCATCTTCGGCTTCGACGTCGAGAGTCAGGACGACTCTGCAGAGGCTGCAGCCAAGGTCGCTCCCACAGTTGCACAGTTCAGGCTGGACGTAGCTGTCGAGGTCTGTCTTAAGGGGGACTAGTCCTATCCTGTGGGACAGGATCTCGTCGGGGAGCATTGAGGAGTTGTCGAATATGAAGAGGTCGTCGATGGTCATGGACGGTACATCTGATATCATCGTCCTCCTCAAGGCGTTGGCGAAGGCCACGTCCACACCCTCAATGAGGAAGCGTACCGTGTCTTCCGTCAGGCTGAGAACCTTTACCTTCATGGCTGCGCCATCTTCCCTAGGGTCTCCGACCCCGCCTACCACCAGGCTTCCTCGTGCCATCATGGGGGACCGGCGTCGACTCCTCAATCCGGCCGATCCTGAAGTTGCTTCGGGCTAGGGCCCTTATTGCGGCCTGCGCCCCCGGCCCGGGAGTCTTAGAGCCAGTTCCTCCTGGCGCCCTCACCTTGATGTGGATGGAGTTGATTCCCCTATCCCTGGCGACATCTGCGACGTGCTGAGCCGCCTTCATGGCGGCGTAGGGAGATGGCTTGAGCCTATCGGCCTTGACGAACCTACCACCCGATGCGAATGCTATCGTCTCCGCGCCCGTCAGGTCGGTCATGTGGATGATTGTATTGTTGAAGCTGCTGAAGATATGGATCACAGCCCACCTTTCATTACCGCTCAACCGTTTCGCCTCCACTCATTTCGGCCATGGTGATCTCCTTCCTGAGAGGGTGTTCCCTTGCGTGGAACGGGCTAGACTCTGCGTAGTCCAGCTTCTCCTCGTCAGCCCTCATTACCTTATAACTAGGAGCCTTCACCTTCCTGCTGTCGATGGCGATATGCCCGTGAGTGATAAGCTGCCTGGCCTGGAATAGGGACTTGGCCATTCCCCTCCGGAAGACGACAGTCTGCAGCCTCCTCTCCAAAAGATCTTGGATGCTAAGACCTAGCACGTCATCTAAATGAGCGTTCTCGCCAACAAGTCCGAAGCTATGGAGCCTACCTATCATTGCCTTCTCATTCTCAGCCCTTGCGACGGGGTCCATGGAAAGCATAGTCCTTGTCCTCCGCCTCAGGGTGCTGAGCTCGGTCATGATGCGCCAGAGCTCCCTCTTGTTTCTGAGGCCGTAGGCTCCTATGATCTTGAGGTCTTCCTCCAGGCTGGCAGTATCGTATGGTCGCTTGGGGGTAGTGTAGAGCTTGTGTTTCTTTTTAGGGTCTCCCATTCATCAACACCTCCACTACTGTTACTGCTGTTGCTGCCGGACTCTGCTCCGGCTGACTCCTACGCTTCTCCCTTTCCTAGCTGTGGTCTTGGTCCTCTGGCCCCTGACCTTGAGCCCCCTAGAGTGACGATCACCCTTCCAGCTCCGGGTCTCCCTCATCGTGTCGATGTCCTCCTTCTGGGCAAGGGTCAGATCTGAGCCCAGGATGTGGATATCTCTGCCAGTCTGAGGGTCCTTCCTTCTGTTAAGCATCCATAGCGGTATGCCCCTCGCCACAGGGTTGTCGAGTATGTCCTCCATCCTTTTGACGTCTGCCTCTGAGAGGGATCCTAGCCTCAGGCTAGGGTCTAGGCCTAGACTCTTTATCATGGTTCGGGCTACTCGAATCCCCAGCCCTTTGAGGTCACAGAGGGCGTAGGGCAGGGGCTTCGTACCATCTAGGTTTGTACCGTGAATCCTGACGATATAGTTGAACTCTCTGGACACGCGGAAATCTCCCGACTGTGTAGGTTAACGTAAAGCATAAAAACCTTATTAAAAGATATCGCATATTTTTAGGAGTAGATAAAGACCGATTTATGTTCGCTTCAACATGCAATGTAATAGTAGTTTGGTTGCCATTTCTTTTTTCAGATTAATCGTTTTGTCATTCATGGTGAAACATCAGGCCCAGAGACCAGATTACAGCCATGCCAAAGAGAAATATGATAAACTGGATCAGGGACCTCTTGAAATCTTTCTCTTGCTGGAGCTCGGGTACAAGCTCAGATGCAGCCAGGTAGATGAAGGCCCCTGCTGAGAACGCAACTAAGTACCCGCTCAATGCGTCGATCATCTCCAGGAAGAACACCCCAAAGATACCTCCCAAGACCACGGTGAGGGCCGCCGCGAAGTTTAGCAACATTGCCTTCACGCGGTTGAATCCGGCGTAGATCAGGATACCGTAGTCTCCCATCTCCTGTGGAAGCTCATGGAAGATCACGGCAATAGTCGTAGCCAGGCCCACCTGAAATCCGACTGTGAAGCTTGCGGCGATAACCATCCCGTCTATGAAGTTGTGGATAGCGTCACCGATCAGGTTGAGATACGCGAAGCCTTTCTCCTCATGCTCCTTCCCCTCCTCCTCTATGTCCTGCTGATGACCGTGTCCGTGGTACCAGTAGATGAAGCGCTCCAAGAAGAAGAAGGCGGCATACCCTACGGCTACGATAATGAAAACTTGGTGCTCGTCGACAAGTTCAACGGCCTCTGGGAGGAGATCGAATATGGAAGCCCCCATTATCGAGCCAGCCGAGAAGGCCACGATGAAGAAAAGTATGGTGTGGAGGGTTCCCTCACTAATAGATAGGGCGGAAATACCCGTCAGGGATAAGACACTTACGACAAAGGTAGCTATAAGAATGGTGAAAAGATCTGAGGCCATGAAGATCTCTATTAAACCGGTTTATATAAACGTGTAATTCATTACCCGTGAACATGTTCTGCTGAAATGTCTTTCGGCTCGGCGACGACACCCCCCAGCCTTATGGAATTAAGGATTACTGTCAAGCTTAGGCCCATGTCGCCGACTGCTACGGCAGCCCATAGGTTGATTAGGCCAAAGAATGCGAGTGCGGCAATAGCAAGCTTGACCAGTATGGAGATCGATATATTCTCCTTTATCCTTCTCAGAGTCGCCTTGCTGAGCCTAACGAGGTATCCAATGCGCTGCACCTCATCCTCCATTAGGGCTACGTCGGCGGTCTCTAGAGCCACGTCGCTGCCAATGACCCCCATGGCGATCCCGACATCAGCCGCTGCAATGGCAGGGGCATCGTTCACCCCGTCGCCCACCATAATCACCGGTCCATAAGCCTCGCGCAGCCTATCGATGGCCTCAACCTTCTCTTCAGGTAGCAGATGGGCCGTATAACCGTCCAACCCAAGTTGGTCGGCTATCGCCCTTGCCGTCTCCTCGTTGTCGCCCGTGAGCATCTCGACATGGATTCCCATCATCCTCAGGTCGCGAATCACATCCTCTACTCCCTCCCTCAGACGATCCATGAGGGCTATGGCGCCGACGGCACAGTCCCCATCTGAGACGAGGACTACAGTCTTCCCCTCTGATTCGAGCCTCCCCACTATCCCGTCAAGGGGCTTGATGTTCAACTCCTCGAATAGACGGAGGTTTCCGATACAACAAGTCCTGTCTTCTATACAGGCCTCGACCCCCCGGCCCACGTAGGCCTTAAAGTCCGTGGTCTCAACCACCTCAACACCCTCCTCTCGGGCTCTCTCCAGGATAGCCCTGGCGATCGGGTGCTCGGCCTTCGCCTCTAGGGCGACGGCCAGCCTCAGGACCTCCCTCTCCGGGAGAACAGGTGAGACGATGTCCGTCACCCCCAGCTCTCCGCGGGTCAGGGTACCTGTCTTGTCGAAGGCGATGACCCTGGCAATGCTGACTCCTTCAAGGTAGGTGCTTCCCTTGACGAGCACCCCGTTCCTACTGGCGCTCGTAATTGCCGAGACCATGGCGACCGGGGTCGATATGGCCAAGGCGCATGGGCAGGCCACGACGAGCATGACCAGGGACTTGTAGACCCACTGCTGGATGGGCTGGCTGAGGAATAGAGAAGGTATTAAGGCGACCAGAATTGCGACTGCTATCACCGTGGGGGTATACAGGCGTGAGAACCTGTCGACGAAAGCCTCCGTCGTTGACCGCCTGTCCTCGGCCTCCTCGACCATCTCCAGTATCCTGGCCAATAACGTTTCTCCGGCTATCTTCAAGGTCTCAACCTCTAGGAATCCATTCATGTTGATGGTTCCTGCGTAGACCTCGTCGCCCCTCTCCTTGTGAACTGGGGCAGACTCTCCTGTTATCGTGGCTTGGTTTAAGCTGGAGACACCTTTGATGACGACCCCGTCCAATGGAACCCTGTCGCCAGGTCTGAGTATGAATACATCCCCGGGCCAAACCTCTCCGATGGGGACAACTCTCTCCTCCCCCTCTTTGATAACTGTGGCGACCTCTGGCTTCAGCTCCATCAAAGCATCTATGCCATGACGCGCCCTGTCAGCGGCATAGTCCTCAAGTCTCTCTGCAATGTTGAAAAGGAAGAGGACAGCTGCACCTTCCTCAAGGCTTCCTATGGCTGCTGCGCCCAAAGCGGCTATGGTCACAAGGAGGTTTATCGTGATATGTCTGAGGAGTAGGCTCCTGATCCCCGACTCCGCTATCTTGTATCCAGAAAGTATCATTGTAGCTATCAGCAGGACGTGTGACAAAATCGAAGGGCCACGGAGGTATCTTAGGAGTAGACCCGCTACGATTGTGAATCCAGATAATGCAAGGGTTATCCAGCCTCCATCCGAATGCTCGTGAGTATGAGCCGGCCGGTCGTCGTACATATCTTCATCATTGTAACCGTGGCCTGAGTTGCTGTTCATCGGTATATCACCATCTCTCAAGGGATGGGTTCGAATATACTGTATCCACAACCTAGAAGGAGCTAACCTGACACTTCAGCGTTGCCGTTCGCGGTCGATGCTTCGATCTCTATCCTAACTGCTCTTTCTGTATAGCCCATAGTCTGGGCTTTCTTGTGCTTTGTAGTGTCTACTTCGTAATCCAGGTCCTCGAGGTCGAAGGTCACCCTCCCGTTGCTCACGCTCACGTCGAGGTTGAAGCCGACCTGAGCCGCCTCGGAGACGTCTATGTCAATTCCACCATTCGTTGTGCTCAAGTCGTAGCTCCCACTCTTGGTAGATGGTATGTTTAGGTCGATGTCGCCGTTGGTCGTTCTCCCATTCATTGATTCTGCCTCGACGACTCCTTGGACCCGACCATTAGTAGTCTGCCCGGTGATCTCAAGGGCATCCACATCGTCGAAGTCTAAGTTACCGTTTGTGGTCTTGATGTCTATTATCCCACCCTCTAGCGGGGTTATGGAGATATCACCGTTTGTCGTCTCGATGTCCAAGTCGACTGTGGATTCATCAGGCAATGTTACGAAAACGTTGACTGAGACACGTTTCCACATTGCCGAGGGTACAGATACCGTGAGTGTGATCTCAAGTTGCTCCCCTACCATCTGTTCGTCAACAGAAGTCTCCACTTGATTAAGAGCGTTCAGCGCCTCTGCCGCACTCGTGCCATAACCTCTGACCTTCAGGTCTATGTCGTATTCGCTTCGCTCCCAAGTGGAGACCTCCACATTTCCGTTCACGTTTGTGACCTCGAAAATGACAGTGGAGGACAGGGCAACCCCCTGATAGTTCCTCGGCTCCTCCTCGGAGTATTTGTAGGTTTCACTCGTCCAGAAACCTTGAGATGTAAAGTCAAGTCCTGAAGTAGCTAGGAGGGCGATGACCAGCCCGAATGATAAGGATGATACGATGCCGCTGATGGATACATTGGGGATGAAACGAGGTAGAAGGGAGCTGAGGACTATGGCCCCACCGATTACGATGAGCAGCCACGCCAGAGTCTTCGTTGATACGTCAATGGCTGTGAAAAGAACCCATCCTCCTCCCAAGCCTATCAGGAAGCTTCCAAACCCGAGTCCTCTAGTGTCACTCATAGCATACACCCTAAAACAGAGTACAAGACATTGATTAGATACCTATGTAAAAACCTTATGATTAATCAATTAATCACTGGTTTTACAAGGAGTAAACCTTACTCGCTGTAAGATTTAATTTAGTTAAATTAAATATGGTAGTCAGATTTAGAATCGAAGGAGGTTACTTATTTAAACCTAGCTCAAGACCGGAGTTTTATTTATATAATATCTCTTTAATGCACCAAAATGGATAATACATACGGTATATCGCAACTGGGAGAAAATATACTGCTTAATCTTGTAGAAGACCCATGGTTTCGTTAGTCCTTGATTACAGGCTCCCCGTACGTAATGAGTGTAATCGTCGTTTTCACGTTCTCCAGTCGTCTTATCTGGTTGAAGACTATCTCTTTGACCTTGTCCATTGTCTCGGCCTCAACCTCGGCAATCACGTCGTAGATCCCATAGAGTGAATGGACTCTTGTTATACTGCGAACATTGTCCAACTCCTCCACGACCGATGACTCTTGGCCAAGTTCGGTGTTTATTAACACGTATGCTTTCATCAAACCACACCCTTTCTAGCCTCTACAAACAGGTTACCATGAAGGGTATATCTATGTTTTGCACTCTCTCCCTGATTGAACTATGAATCCAAGACTTTCTAAATGTTATCAGTCCACTAATGGAATATTTGGCGCCCCTAAAATTTACTTGAAAAGCGTCCCACGATTTTTTTCCTTCTCTCGTTGAAGATCTTCCTGCCAACCTCGTATGGGATAAGGTGGTGTTTAGGCCTGATATGGTCGAAGATGTTCGTCGCTCTTCGCCTGTATTTCCTTGGAAGTGCAAGTAGCTGTAACAGAAAAAAAGGCAGTGGTTCCTTATCCCAAGAGAGAATGTAATAGCGAGAACCAAAGACCTTAAAGTTCTCCATGCCGAGGTCGTTGTTTGGGACTATATACTCCAAGCTCAGTCTGTGAGTCTGGAAGCCGTCGCCCGACTACTTGAGGTGGACAACCACTCCCTTATAGGGAAGTATGCTGAGGAAGGCTCCGTACATCAAGGGCGTCTCAACCTCGACCAATCCTGCAACGAACCTTAGACCGTCTACCTCGATCACCATCTTCCGATAACCCATACCCGCCCAACGGCGTTACTATAAGTCAAGCTGTAAGGACTCTGCTTTGTGGACCTCCCAGCTACGATACTCCTTTCTCTCTACATCATGTACATCACATTTTCTTTTACGGTGGAAAATTAACTTCCTTAGGTGGATTCGGGTAACTCCTCTTGCTGTGGGACAGGTCTATTCCCACCAGTAGTTCGGCAAACCTGATGACCGCCTTTCCAGGGTGGATCACGATGGCTCCTGGATGGGACTCCGCCAGCGCCTTCGAGAGTTTTGGGGCGTGGTCGTTCAGAGCCATACATCCGAAGCAGATGGCGTCCGCCCCTCCCTCCTCTATCGAGGTCACTGCGACCTCTTTCACCCGCTCAAAGTTCTCGGGTTTACGCAGCTCAAGAACAGGGATCCCTATGGAGTATATTCCCACGCAGCGATCCTCTAAGCCTAGATCATGGACTTGGCGCTTAGCTATGCCGACGACCTCGGGAAGCTGTACAAGGAGGCTGAACCTCTCAGCTAGAGCTGAAGCGATATACATCGATACCATCCCTGGACCAATCACAGGAATATTAACTAGGCCTCTTGAAGCTAGGATTGATGGATCGTGGCCACCCCAGATAATGACAGCGTTGGCTCCCTCGCTCTCACTAAGGGCCACCCTCTCAAGGATCCCGGGTGCTGCAAGCTCTAGCTCAGCATGGGATTCGACGGAAGGAGGAGCGTTTCTAGTGAGTACCAGCCTGACATCGGTATCAGGCGAGGCATATGAGTTCAGCAGTTCCCTCCGGCTTCCAAGAGCCTCCTCATCGAGGCCCGATATGAGCATTACAACATCTATACGCATTCTAAAACACTCGTTAAGAGAGGGCATCCTCTGGTTAAGAAATCTGCGTTCACAGTTATTTGTGCCTGTACCTATTTCTTTCTACCCGCTATCTGCCCGATTATTGAAGGCAGCTCCTGGTAGAGCTCTACCGACTTAACTAGGTAATCTGATGCTCCCATCTTCATGAGGGATACAGCTCTCTCTCTGTCGTCAGCCCCCGTCAGGACTATCACAGGTGTATCCACTTTCAAGCCCTTTATCTCCCTTAAAATATCAATACCATTCATGTCGGGGAGATTATAGTCCAGCAGGATCACATCGAATATGTTCTTCTTAACATTATCCAAGCCCTTTTCCCCGGTGTTCGCGATCTGTACCTTGAACTTTGCTTTCGACTCAGCAAGGTTCATTTCGATGATCTCGGCGTCGTCAAGGTCGTCCTCGATTACTAGAACTGATATTTCCTCGATTACTCGGAGCTTTCTCACAACATCGTCTGGTATCCAGTAGTTGAATATTTTCTCGTATCTAGATTTCTTGAAGTCAAATGTCGAGCCGCATTCTTGGCATTCGTGGAGGATCGTGGGCCTGTCGAACCTGTTTCCACATTTCTTACATTCGTAGGTTGTGCCTATGACCCTGTAGTCGGTTTGTGAGCCATCCCCTGGCGGTCTACTGTATATTGAACCCATATCGGTATCGCAGTTTGGGCAGATCAGACGGGCCTTTTTCACGAACTTGTCCCAAACGCCCGTGTAACCGCAGAAAACGTGCTCGATTAACTTGATGTGGGAGACGTCCATCGAGTTACATTTGGTACAGGCATATTTGGAGTAGACATGGGGGGAGCTACACTTGGGGCAAAGCAGGACCCTGGTATGTCCTCTCCTCATCAGGTATTCCTTGTCGGCGAGGGACTCCAGCGTCTGGTTCATCGTCTCCCAGTCGTAGTCTTCCTCATCCATGAACTCCTCTAGGCCTTCATAGACTATGCCATCGGGATTAACCCTGACGCTTATCTCTCTCAAGTCCCTCTCGACTATGTTCTTGAGGAGCTCCTCTTCGACTGCATCAAGGTCCGATATACTAAATTCCCCCTGGCACTCCTAAGTAACCTATACGCTGAACGCATTGAAGAAACACACGGTTATAAATAGTAGTATTACTGTGTGGGAAACTCCCGAGCTCACCTTCCCTGTTCCTATTTTCCCAGCCACGAATCCTCCGAAGACTGACTCCATGACCGCTGCCCAGAAGAGGATGGATTTGTAGTAGTCGATGCTCAAAAGGCTGCTAAGGACCCCTGAGCCCATTAAGGCTGGGTCCTCGGCCACGACCTGCATGGGTCCTAGGAACTGCACAAGGATGACCCACGAGATTATCAGGAAGATGATCGACCCTAGGTAGACGATGTAGGTGTAGGGCCTCATCTGGGTGCTCCTAGACTTCCTGTACTCAGCTAGGCTGGTGAAGACATCGACGCTCATGTCGAGAACGTCGACCACCTCCCCCCCAGTCTCGTAGGCCTCGACGAAGATGGTGCTCAGCCTCCTAGCCACAGGCCTCACGAGCCCTTCGCTGAACTCCGAGAGCGCCCCTTCTAGGTCGGAGGTAAGCTTAAACTTGATCATGGCCTTGGACAGGGGCTTGGAGACGGGGCCGTAGCTCCGCTCTGAGGCCTGCTCCAGAGCTTGTAGCAGGGGAACTCCCGACCTAACGTCCTCTGAAACGTCGATCAGCAGCCGAGGTATGTTCTCGTCGACTCCTCTCAGCCACCTATCGTTGTTAATCTCAACGAACGCGGGAAATAGAAATACAATCATCAACCCAAGGGAGAAAGCGTTGTTAATTCTCTGGCTAGTTGGAATGAAGTATGGAGCCTTTGGAGAGTATGCGCCCTGTAACAGCAGGGAGGCAAGCAACAACACGTATACTGAGATGGAGACACCCCACACCAACAGCCTCGGGCGCCTCTCGAAGTACATCAATAGTCTCCCTCCACAACTGTGTCCAGGATGATGAGGAATGCAGCTGCAATCATGGGCACACCGAAGAACACGATGAGGTTGAGCTGAAGTATGGAAGCTGACGAGGCCCCGCTGAAGATCGAAAGGATCGTGATCATCAGTATGAAGAGTATGGGGCCAACCACGAAAACGGCCACGTATATCTCCCCCAGGTTCCCAAGGGACCTTATCAGCCCCTTCAGATCCTCCATCTTCCTGTTCAGCTGCCTCTCCATCTCGTACCCGAAGATTGTCTTCAGGTCGCCGCTGGTCTTTATCGAGTGGTTTACGCTCCCGATGAGCCTCTTAAGGATGTCAGAAGAAGCCCTGCTCACGATATCCTCTAGGGCCGTCGAGACGTCGAACCCCATCAGCCTTATGTCCATCACGAACTTTCGGGCCAGCTGCCGGGTCCGGAGGTCGTCCTCAACCTCGGCAACCCTCTCCATGATGTGCTCTATCGAGTAGCCCCCAGCAGATAGAATCTTCATGTAGCCGATCGTGTATATGAGGCCACCCTCGATCTTCGACTTGTTCTGGTTTCTCTGATACATGGGATACAAGATGAAGACGAGTGCTGTTAGGTTTGTGGTGCTTATTGCGAGCGATAAACCTGTCACCAGGACCTTCACCACGGACAGGTGTAAGATTAGGCTGTGGTAAAGCATTGAGGTTACAATGGTGATTACGAACATGGTCCAGATTGAGATCATCATCCTGCGGTAGTAGTCATGGTAAAGGGTCGATATCCCGCTCTCATCATAGATGTCTCTGAACTCCATGATCTCGGATATCACCGGTATCTTGAGCTCCGGAAGCCTTTTCCGCATCAACCATGTCATGCAAGGCTCAGCCTCGCCTCGTTGTATACCCTCTCAGGGTCGACGTAGTAATCCCTGACGACATTGCCAACGTCCTCGTAACTTTTTAAGCCCTTAGCAGCCATCCATTTAAGGACTACATCCCTCCGGAGCTCCTCCTCCAACAGAGTATCGACGGGTATATGCTTGATCTCAGATATCATAGTGTATATGTCCTTGTTCTCATCAAGGAGGCTGTCCATATCTGAGGGCTTGTGGTATGTGAAGACATCCGTCTCAGCGTCCCACTCGAAGCGGTCAACGATTTCGACCAACTCCTCCGTCTGTGTTGCGCCGGAGATGGGGGAGCCGGTTATCTCAGATACCTTGACGACGCGTCGAGCAACTTGGTCTCCTACCTTCACCCTGTTAATCGCGATGACGACGTTCATCAGTGGGAGCATCATCTCAGGAACGTTCATCGGCCTAGATAGAAGGCGCTTGAATACTGACTTGACGCTCTCCGCGTGGATAGTGCATAGCCCTCCGTGACCAGTGGCAATACTCTGGAACAGGGTGTAGGCCTCCTCCCCCCTCACCTCGCCGACGATTATGTAGTCCGGCCGCTGCCTCAGCGCCGTCATCAGTAGGTCGAAGAGGGTTACCTCCTTCACACCTGGCTGGTAGCTGCTTCGGGTGACCATGGGGACCCAGTTCTCGTGGAGCCTGAGCTCCCTAACCTCCTCTATGGTGACCACCTTCATCTCGGGATTGATGAACATGCTGATTGAGTTGAGGAGGGCTGTCTTGCCGGAAGCCGTGGCCCCGCAGACCATTACGCTCCTAAGGTTCTCAACGAGCACCCAGAGGTAGGCAGCGATCCTCGTTGAGAGGGTTCCAAAGTTGATGAGGTCGATAACGGTGTACGGGTTCCTCCTAAACTTCCTAATGGTGAAGGTCTTACCCCGCTTCGAAACTTCCTCGAGGGTGAGCTGTACCCTGTGGCCCTCCGGGAGCGTCCCTTGGACGATGGGCTGGGCTATCGATATCTGGTGGCCGGTCTTGTAGGCTAAGCGCCTGACGATCCTCGCAAGCTCCTTCTCGGAGGTGTAAACCAAGTTGGTTGGGATGGACTCGTAGACCCTGTGCCAGACGTAGATGGGCGTGTTTATCCCGTTACATGAGATGTCCTCGATGTTTGGGTCGCACATGAGCAGGTCTATTTTCTCGTAGCCCAGGAAGTCCCTCATGAGGTAGTAGAGGAACTTGTCCTCAGACTCGAGAGCAACGTCCTTCTTCAGCCTCTCGAAGACCTTGTTAGTCTCCTCCTTGAGGTAACCTACCATGGTCTCGATGTCATCGAGGAGGTGGACAGGCATGTCCATCTGCTCGATGATGCTATTCTTGAGCTCGTCAAGGATCCATAGCTCGTCTTCCTGGAGCGTCGGCTCAACAACCTTATACCTGTACTTTCCCGTCCCTTCCTCAATCTCTATTCCGACGTATCCGAAAGGGGGGTTCACCTGGTAGAAGTCCTTGAATGTCGACGCCTCAGATGCCTGAACGTCCTCAAGTTTAATCTCTCCAGAGGGACTCGTATCTGCTAAACTCTCACGATCTTGTTCAGCCACTACTCCCACCCTCCACTGGCTTCCTTTCGGTTAGGAGAGGCCTCTCAAGGTGTCCAGTTGCTGACATAAGAAACACCTCTCTGACTCGCCAATACTATCTCGTAATTGCTACCTGCGATTATCGGGACAGGGGAAGTAAGAACGACGTTCGCGAGCTTGGTCGTCTGTATAGTCTCAAGCCTCCCAGAAAGATAGGTAGTCGTCATCGCCCCGTTCACGTAGACCTCGGATATTTTCAGGTCGAGCTGCCCGTAGTTCAAGATCATGACGTTGAGGTCGTCCCCCAAACCGTCCCAACCGATGTGGATCACTTTGTAACTTTCCTTCGACCTAGCTATCTCGACTTCTATGTCTGCATACATGTTTTCCTGTTGATACATCATCGTCGTTATGGAGAAGCTGTAGAGGGAGGATCCTAGTATACTCACGATTAGGAGTATTACGAGGCTTGCTACGACCTCGCTCGCGGCCTTCCGTCCCTTGAACATGCCCTCCCCTTTGTCATAGTGATAAAAAATGTAGCGTCTACTTTGCCTTGACGCTGAACGAGAGCTGGGTGTTATCGGTGCACACAATCTTGACCTCGTACGTAGTCCCTGCCGTCATAGTGTACCCGATTGTCACCGTCGCCACCGAATCCACCGGCAGCGGATCCGGGCTTGCGCTGAAGGTAGTAGCATTGTTGCCATCCACATACCCGTTAGCGAAGTCAACCGAACTCTTACCAATGTTCCTGACATAGGCGGTCACCGTGTTGGTGCTCGCCACCGCGGACGCCGTGTCAAGGGAGATGGTTCCAGGCGTCGACGTACCGCCCATTCCCCCAAGATAACCCATGGTGTAGGAGTAGATAACCACCCCGGCAGCGACGGCCAGCGCCATCAGCAGAAGCACGGCTATGAAAGTAGAGACACCTCTCCGTCTACCATATCCCATATCTAACCGGATATGAGCAGCATAAATAACTATTAAATAGTTATTAACTTGAAATATGTAGATATAATCTATATTTTGTGATGATCACTTTTCCTTGGGATTAGGGTGCAAGCTGGTTGATCAGCTTATCACCGATAACGCTGCCGACAACAACATTAAGTTTGAAAGTCTCTTGTGAACCGCTCGAGGATCTCAGCTCAAGGAAGAACTCTCCGTTTGCGTCCATGTATACCCAGCCGGGATTGGTTACGGGAACGAGGGTTAGGGCGTCCCTGAGAGCAATGCTTGAACCGTCTGCGTAGATGGAGGCATATGCATAGGGAATTGGGTCTCCGTCGGATGTCCTCACCCGGAGGCAGTACTCCTGCCAAGTGTCGTAGTCAACGGTGTTACCCGTTGTAGGGGATGTAGGCTTGAACGTTATCCAGTCCACGCTTATGTCAAACGGACTGCCCGTATACTTTACTCCCTCTATCCTCATCGACCAGTTCCCCGATGCGTCCCTGAAACAGGTAGTGTTGACCGTTATCAGCTCGTTCTTCAGCTCATCAGTTCCCGGGGCCGTGTCCGAGATGTAGCTCTCGTGGCCGCTTCCGCTCGTGGGGTAGGCTCCAAGCTGATAATCATAGAGCCCCACGGTCACAGATACCTCTCCTATGCTCCAGCTTGAGTCGGCCTGCCAGAGTACCTCCGACCAGCTCTCTGTATTCGAGGGACCCGTGAACTCGACTTCTGCCGAGTACTGGTCAGAGGCCGAGTAGAGGTGAAGTAACGAGGTGTCGATATCCCAGCTGTCCTGAGTGTCGTCCCCCGTCTCCGTTCCTCCCTTGAACCTAATCGTGAATGTCGAGGAGTCCAAGTAACTCGCCACCGAGACGTTGTTCCAGCCGTTGCCTAGCCCCGAGATGACGTTCTGCCACCCCCCTCCGGACCATACATCGACGTTCAGGGTTTCTGCAACTCCGAAAGGAACGTCGGACGAGAACGAGTAGCTGCCAGAGCCTGACCCATCGTCGTCGTCGGGGCCGATGTCGTCGAAGTTGTTGTTGAGCTTAAAGTATGACCTCAGGTTCGCCTCAGAGCCGGTGAGTTCAGAGTCGTAGTCGCTCTGTAGGTCGGCGAGGGATCTGTCGACATCCCAGTACCTCAACTCATCGCCATGTCCATCAAGAGGATCCATACCCTGCCTGGATGCCAGGAAGTTGTTCTCGGTTACGCCAATTGTCGACACCTGCCATGTCCAGGTGTTTAGATACGTATCTACTGTTGGGGCTGAGCCATCGTCCCCCACGTATAATGTCAACTCGTCGGTGTTTTCGTTCCACGTCAATGCTATGAAGTACCATTGATCGGTGACGAAGCTCGTGCTGCTGGTAATAGCATTTGTGCCCCCCCAGTCGAGGGCGAGATTGCTGCCTGACATCCTCATCTCCATGTTGTCGTTCTGACCCCAGGGCCTGTCAGCGACTGTGTCCCACTTTACCCAGATAGAGATGGTACCCCTTGCGGAGCCCCAATCAGGCGTCCCATCCCCGACGATCATATATCCACCCATCCCATCTAGGGAGTTTGGATTCCCTGGGATAATGTTGCTCGCGTAGATTGCGAGCTCTTCGGTGTCATGGGTGTATTCGACGCCCGTCCACTGGACCTCAAGATCGAGTTCATAGTTCACACAGGACTTCTTTACTGTGACATAGTCCACATATACATGCTCGCTGTTGTCGGGGCCGTTGGCCACCCACCTTATCTGGAAATTCGTTACGAAGTATTGGTTATCAGTGATTTTTTGCTGGTAGTGAAGCCACTGAAACTCTTGGGAGGTTGCTCCTAGATCCATTATCGGGTCCCAGTTTGACCCGTCATAGTACTCAAGTAGGAACTCGTTGCTTTCACACCGCTCATCCCTGTACCAGAAGTCGACGTAGATTGCCTGAGCGTCGGAGCAGTCCATTGTAGGAGAGAGCAGGTTCCCCGTAGGATCCCCGTTGGCTCCGTCGAAGTCAGCGGAAAAAGAGCCATTATATGCCCTATTATTCTCCCTCGCCCACCTGCTCCATGCAGGGCCCTCGCTCCAGCCCGAGGGAAGCCATGTTCCCTCGAAGGACTCAGCATCAATGAGGGTCATATTTGGAGAATCGGCCTCCATTAAAACATCGACTACCGAGTCGGGCCCTGCCTGTTGGGCAGAGAATCCCCCGTGGGTCCCCTTGTCAGCGCACCCGTCGACATTGCTGAAGTCATTGTCCACGTAATCCTCTAAGTTGGTGGCGTTTCCGCTTGCATACGACCTGAACACGGCGTAGCTACTGTCGTCGACATCAAGTTCCGATATGCTCCCGCTGATGTTGAGAGTTCCCCCGACGAGGTTCCAGCTCGTAGCGTTGTAGGGCCTCCCTATACCGGTTATCATGACCACGGCGTTGTCTTCACCGCCCTCACTAGTGCCTTGGCCGTCCTCCGGGTAGCTGTAAGAGAAGACGTTACCGAGCTCCGTCAAGAACTGGATCTCCCACTCCTCGCCGTCATGTACATACACCACGTCCCCTGGAAGGTCGGTCTCGGTCTCACCGGGCTCCAGGTAGACGTCCATCTCGTAGTATTCCGGCGTCACCGAGGAGTCGTTATACATCACGAGGAAGATGATGTGGCTCTGGTAGGTGCCTCCGTTCCTTAGCGTCACGTTCAGCATGTCGCTGGCGTTCGTGGAGAGCTCGACGAAGATCAGCTCCTCGGCGCTCCTCTTCATGTCCAGCTGCTGCATCCTCTGAAGGGTGGTAGTGTACTCCCGGGACTCCTTGAAGTGGATCGTGTAGAAGGTGAACCCAGTCAACAGTATGAGAAGCAGGAAGGCAGACCCTATGATGGAGCCGGCACCCCTCCTACGGGGAGCCCTCCGGAATAAAACCATCTCACACGTGTGTGAACTGCAGATTGAGTTGATTTAATAACATTATTAATTTATAAGATAGATTTAAAATCTGTATCGCTCATCTTGATTTTGGGCAACCAAAACAGGCATGAGTGCAGTGAAAATTGGGTTTAACATATACTACAACGGGTAATTGGAGAAGACGAGTTTTCGATGTCGACCGACTCGTTATTCTATCATACGCAGTCTCCTTCATCGGGATCGCCGTCGACCAAGCGAGCACGAGGATAGGCCTGACAATCCCGAACGTGGTTGAGACTAATCAAGTAGCACTGCACCTGATGAACGCCGGGCTCTGGTTCTACGCCGATTTCGCGGCAGTCCTGCTGATGATCTTAATTACCAGACTGGTCATAGAGCGATGGAGCTTCAGGTATAGGCATGCTGTGGCGCTCTTCCCGCTGACCTTCGGCGCCCTTAAGCTTGTCACAGGCATGTCAAACTTCTTCCTTTGTCTGACGTTGATGTGAGTAGAAGGTGGGAAACTCAGCGAAGTATCCTTGAAGTATAAACTACATGCAGTATACAAAAGACTACCATGGCACCTACGCGATATTGACGTAAACCCATCCCATACCACATCCGCTCAGTGCCATATGAGAGGGAGTCGTCTTTGAGACCTTAAAGGTCCCCGAACACAGTCCTCCCGTCCATGATCGTGGCAAGGACCTTTACGTCCCTGATTTCCTCCACCTCGACACTTGTAATGTCGTCGCTGAGCACTATCATGTCGGCCAGCTTGCCCTCCTCGATGCTGCCCAGCCTGTCCTCGTCGAAGGATGCGTAGGCCCCGTTGATCGTGTATGCCCTTATTGCCTCCATGACGTCCACGGCTTGGCTGGGGCCGATGGTGTCGCCTCCCTCGGTCCTCCTGGTGACCATCGCGTAGATGCCGGTGATCGGGTTCCCGTGCCATGGGCCCCCTCCGTAGTCGCTGTTGCTGCTGGCGACTATGCCGTGCTCCTTGAAGCTCCTGTATGGGTAGAGCCACTCGCTCCGCCTGGAGCCGAACTGGTACTTGTAGGCATCCCCGAAGTTCCAGATGTAGTTGGACTCGGCCGCGACCACGCCAAGCCTCTTGATGCGCTCCAGCTGCCTCGGTTCGCAGTGGGTGCAGTGCTCTATCCTGTGCCTGTGATCCTCGACGGGGAGCTCCTCCAGCGCGGCCTCGACGGCGTCCAGGTTGATGTCTATCGCCCGGTCCCCGATGGAGTGGGTTGCGGTCTGCAGGCCTGCCCTGTGGGCCTTCGAGATGTACTCCCCCAGAGTCTCCGGCTTCATCAGGAGTATCCCGAGGCTGTCCGGGTTGCCCGTACATGGCTCGTAGGTGGCGGCCGTCCCCATCGTGCCCATGCTGTCCAGGGCGAACTTTATACCCGAGAGCCTCAGCATGTCGTCCCCGAAGCCCTCCATGAGGCCCAGTGCCAAGACGTGCTCATAGTTCTCCGTGTTGGGGGCCATGTTATGGACGTAGAGCCGCACCCTGCACGGGAGTTCCCCCTCCTTCAGGAGGCGCTGGAACGCCCTGGTTGTCTCCTTCGTGGCCCCCGCCTCGTGTATCGTGGTTATCCCCCACTCCGAGAAGCGCTGGCAGCCCAGCCGGACGGCCTCGTGGGGGCTGAGATCGAGGGGTGGTACGTGGTCGCTCACCAGCCTCGTGGCGGAGCCCCCCTTCAGTACTCCCGTGGGCTCGCCCGAGACGGGGTCCAACTCCACCTCGCCGTACTCGGGGACTGAGTCTCTTGTGACGCCCGCCTTCTCCAGCGCGAGGGTGTTGGCCACCCCGAAGGCCGAGAAGTACAGGAGCACGGGGTTGTCCGGGGCGGCCTCGTCCAGCTCCCTGCCCGTGGGCGGCCGCCTCTCCTCGAATCGGGTCCACATGTAACCCCATCCGATAACCCACTCGCCGTCGGGGGTGTCCCTCGCCCTCTCCCCGATCCTGTCCTTCACCTCGGCAATGGAGTTCGCGTACTTGATGTCGACGTACTCCTTCTCCTTCACCGTGAGCAAGCCGGCGCCGGCTGCGTGGACGTGGCTGTCGATGAAGCCGGGCAGGATGGCTCGGCCCTCGAGGTCCACTGACCTCGTCTCACGGCCTATCAGCCCCTCGACCTCTCCGTCGCCGCCGACCCTCACTATCCTGTTCCTCATAACCGCCACAGCCTCTGCCACGGTTCCGCGGGGATCAACGGTCACGATCCTCCCGTTCAGTAGAACCAGATCGGCGTGAGCCGGATCGTTCATCGCGTGATACCTCAATATCCCATGTGATCATATGCTTAAAGAGGGTCTCGTTCGTGTGATCTCCCCTTTCCGTCCCAAACTTCTTATTGTCCATCCATTCAACTTCACTTGAGGTTCATGAGGATCAGGATCGTCGTGCCTATAACGGGCCTTGATCAGCAGGCCATAGGACAGCGCCTAGAATACCTGAGGGAGATCGCAGACCCTCGCACCACCGTCGACGCCGTCCAGGTGAGAGTCGGCCCCCCGGCCATCGAGTCGGCGTCGGACTCCGTCCTCGCTGGGCCGGACATCCTCAGGCTCGTCCAGGAGGCTGAGGCAGACGGCTGCGACGCCGCCATCATCTGGTGCGGAGGCGACCCAGCCCTCGACGCGGCGAGGGAGCTTGTAGACATCCCCGTCGTCGGGCCCGGTGAGTCCATGCTGGCCCTGGCGTCGATCCTGGGCAGGAAGCCCTGCAGGATCACGCCCGACATCCCCGTACTCGAGATGAGGAAGGACCTCGACCGGACGATCTCGGTCATCAAGTCCATGGTCGAGGATAGGGTGGAGAGGGGAATGGGGGACACCTTCGTCCTGGGCTGCCTCGCACTGTGGGGGCTCGGGAAGAGGCTCAGGGAGGCGATAGGCGTGCCCATCCTAGACGGTGCAGAGGCATCGCTGAAGATGGCTGAGCTCGCAGTGGAGATGGGACTCAGGCACAGCAAGATTGCATATCCGATGAGAGAATCTCAGCGACCTGATTCACCGTAATCAACTGTGGTGTATGTCAGAATGGAGGTTTGGACGACTTGGCTCGTTTGATGACGGTCGACGATGTGGAGTCCCTCGCCCTGGGAGGCGCCATCCTCGGCGGAGGCGGCGGAGGGTGGATGGGGGACGGCAGGAGGGACGGCCTGCTAGCCCTTGAGATCGGTGAGGTCAGGCTACTGGAGCCCAGGGAGGCCCCGGAGGACATGCTGGTGGCGGTGAGCGCCGCCCTAGGTGCGCCTACCCAGAAGGGGGACACGAAGCCCCGCCACTTCATCCGCTCGGCGGAGCTCCTCTGGGAGGCTGGGGTTGACTTCCAAGGGCTCATCGCGGCTGAGAACGGTGGGCACAACAGCTTCGGCGGCTGGATTCAGGCAGCCGCCCTTGGGCTGCCCGTGGTCGATTCACCGGCCGACGGCAGGGCGCACCCGACGGCCATGATGGGGGGCATGGGGCTCCAGAGGGAGGAGGGCTACGTCTCCGTCAAGGCCGTGGCCTGCGAGGAGGTTGAGGTCGTCGCCAGGGGGACCCTGAGCAGGACCAGCAGCGTGGCGAGGATGGTCGCCCAGGACGTAAGAGCCCTCGTGGCCATGACTAGGGACCCCGTGACCGTGGCCTACGCCGTGGAGCACGGCGCCCCGGGGGCCATCTCAAAGGCAATCGAGCTGGGAAACGCGGCTAACGAGGCCGGGAAAGACGGCGGCGAGGAGGTCGTCAAGGCCGTGCTTGGTTCCCTGGGCGGTGAGGTTGTGTGCCTGGGCCGGGTGACTGAGAAGGTCATGGAAGCGAAGGGAGGGTTCGACGTGGGCGTGATCCTCGTGGAGCGCGGGAACGACGTGTACGAGGTCTCCTGCGTCAACGAGTACATGACCCTGGAGCTCGGGGAGGCCAGGCTGGGTACCTTCCCTGACCTCATATGCACCTTCAACGAGGCCGGGGAGCCCGTCACGTCCGCAGCTGTGGAGGAGGGCGACAAGGTATACATCACCGTCACGGGCAGGGACCGGATACCGATAGGAGACGGCAACCGGTACGCCGAGGTCTACGAGCCAATCGAGAAGGCTCTGGGTAAGCCGATGATCAGCCACCTGGGCGGGTTCCTCAGGGACTAGCCAGCCCACAACCCGGCGCTAATCAGCCCAGCTGCGATGCCGGACTACCTCCTCGAGATGCAGAGGACGGGTAGACCGCGTTGATTTTCGTTCTTAGAGAGCTGCGACCGATGCCTTCGCCAGTGATCCGAGTCATACATCTTCCCCGAGACGAGGTCCACGACCGTAACCTTCTCCCCTGCCCCCGATAATGCTCCCAAGGGCGGGTCTGTCATCGAGTCTTGGTCGGCACTTGGACACGGGAGGAGCAGGCTGAAGTCCGTGTTTCTGTTCTCAAAGGGGAAGACGTCCCATCCATCTACCTCCCGGCGGTCGCCCAGGGCTATCCCGGATCCGTATTCGTTCAGAGCGCCCTGGAGGTGCGTCATGACGTAGCTCCCGATTCGGCGGTTTAGGCGCCTGTCGTAGAGGCCGACCCTGGGGAAGTACCCCCTGTCGACGTCCATGAAGGTGTCGACGTAAACGTCTACAATTGGCAGGGCGGCCGCGGCGACCAACGACTCCGCCACGCGGTTGGCTACTCGAAGGGGGTCTCTCAGGTACTCAGCAGGGTCCTCCGAGGCGAGTCTGACGTTGGCTACGGCGCTGAAGCACCTCTCCTGGACGTAGGCGCCTACGGCCTTGATCGAGTCCCACGGGGACTCCTCGGCGCCTATCTGGAACACGTATCCGTCGAAAGCCCTCTCGACGCCATTGAGCCCCGAGAACTTGTCTAGGCTGCTCGCATGGCCTACTCGGAAGCCGTGGCTGATATAGTGGCTGAACTTGGGTCCCTCCTGCCTCCGATGGACGGAGCTCTCTATGTTCGCAAGGAAAATGGGTGAACCCAGGTCTCTCCTGACGCTTAGTAGCTCGCTCACCGCCTCCTCCGCCTCCCTCCAAGGCATGATGACCTCGAGGGAGTCGACGAGCTCCCTGTTCTCCAGAAGCACTTTGAGGCCAGGCTCTGCCGGCACTCCGGCGCTGAAGAATTTGAATGCGTGCCCCATCTCGACCATGGCCCGTATGCGACGCCGCGTCCTCTCCTCTAAAAGGTCCGCGAGGGGCACCCGCAGGCTCTTGATGCCGCTCTCCCAGAGCCCTAGGACCGCATAGTCGTTCCTCACCCTCTTGCGGACGAACTCGTCTATGGGTCCGTTGTACGGGAGATCGACGATCTCAGCCCAGGGATGCCTGAGGTGGACCCCCAGAAATGCTGCCCTGCCCTCCCTGGGATAGTGCGTGCCCACCTGGGGGGCCTCAGCCGGGGCCTCCTGACCCTTCTTCAAAGTGGAGCCGTGGGAGCGGAGGAACCGTGCGACGTGGGTTTCCTCGTATACGTCGACGACGCAGTAGCCGAGCTTCTCGACGTCGTTCCGACCGTACTCCTCGGTGGCCTCGACCCTGAACATCTCGGAGTAGTCCTGCCGGACGAAGCAGGTGGAGAGGACGTTGTAGCAGTCCGTTGCCCCATGCCTGTTGTACAGGAACTGGTGGACGTGACCTGCGAAGAAGGCCTCCACACCGTGATCCAAGAGGAGTCTGAGGAGCCACGACCTCCCCGGCTCGTCGACGTTGTCGTAGTTGCTGGGCTCATAGGGATCGAGCACGTATGGAGGGTAGTGGCTGAACATGTGGATCCTCCCGTCCCTGTTATCCTCCAGGTCTGCCTCGAGCCACTCGGAGTGCTCGTCCTCGTGGACAAGTCCGGAATTCAGAGCGAGGGCGTTAATCAGGACGAAGTGGACGCCACCATGGTCGAATGACGAGTATAGCGGCCCGAACCACTTGGAGTACAGGTCTAGGCCGTGATCGTCGACTATGTAGGCCGGAACCGTTGGGTTATTCTTGTCTCCCACGTCGTGGTTCCCCGGCAGAAGGAAGTAAGGGGCCTCAAGCCCGCCCAGTATCCTCAGGGCGGCCTTCGCAGCTGACCCGTAGGTCTGCGTGTGGGGGAGGGGGTGCACGACGTCCCCCATGTGGATCACGAATTCTGGGTTGGCTCGGTTGACGCTGTCAACGACCCAGCGAGCCCTGTCGTTCGTCAACAGGTTGGTCTTCCAGGGAGACGAGCTCTCTTCCTCCTCTGGACGGATGTGAGTGTCTGAGATCACTGCGTACCTGAATACGGGTTCTCCGAGCCCAGCATTGTCGCGCTCCCCTGCCAAATATATCACCCATGGATTAACGAATCTAGAGAAGTAAGAGTCTGGTGTTAATATGAGTTTCAATGCGTAGATGGTGCCCTTCGACGTGCATCAGAGGTTGAGGAATCTGGTAATCGGCAGTTCACGAGCGCTAGCATCGGGTATCTCAATTGTTAATACTCGCATCGATCATATGGATGAGAAGTGATTGAATATGGCCTATAAGTACAAGAGCGGTGTCCTCGAGAGGCTGGGCGTGAGATCCTGGGTGAACGCCAAGAACTGGTCCACGGTCATCGGGGGCACCTGGATAGACGACAGGGTCCTCGAGGCCATGGACGAGGTCGCCAAGACCTTCGTCGACATGCACGAGCTGATAGCCAGGGTCGACGAGAGGATAGCCGAGCTCTGCCAGGTCGAGGAGGCCCACGTCTCGACGGGCACCGGGGCTTCCATGGGGCTGGTAGTCGCCGGGTGCATGGCGGGGACGGACTTTTCTAAGTGGATGAGGCTCCCTCACACCGAGGGGATGAGGAACGAGGTCGTCATGGCGAGGGGGCACAACATCGCCTACACCCCCCAGTGGACGGCATCAGGCGCAAAGATCGTGGAGTACGGCCAGGCCGGCTCCCTTAGAGCCTTCACCGAGGAGATGGAGGCTGCCATCACTGAGAACACGTGCTGCGTGGCCCACACGCTCTCCTACAACGTGGTGCCCCGCGGGATCATCCCCTTGGACACTGTCGTCGAGGTCGCCCACAAACACGACCTACCGGTGGTCGTGGACGCCGCGTCGATGCTCCCCCCAGTCGAGAACCTCCACAAGTTCACAGACGAGGGCGCCGACGTGGTCATCTTCAGCGGTGGGAAGGCCATCAGGGCGCCCAACAACACGGGTCTAATGCTCGGTAACGGGAGGGGCGCCCGGATCATAGAGGCCGTAAGGAGCCATTCATTCCCCCACTCGGGCTGGGGGAGGGGCCTCAAGATAAGCAAGGAGCAGATCGTCGGCCTCGTCACCGCGCTCGAGATCTTCGTAGAGGAGGGAGACACATACTACGCACAGCAGATGAAGACGGCCGAGTACATAGCCGGGGAGCTTGAGGGGATCCCAGGCGTCGAGGTGCGCATCGTGCCCAACGACGAGTCCTTCCACGAGCACGTCTACTACCCCCACGTCCCC
>Ga0209427_10000327_pt1 | contig 49048 bp, 43 predicted proteins | sample DeeMarSWOR136_30_FD_187465 | JGI IMG/M metagenome (GOLD analysis project Ga0209427, IMG submission 187465) | Marine sediment microbial communities from White Oak River estuary, North Carolina - WOR-1-36_30 (SPAdes) (version 2) | ecosystem: Environmental > Aquatic > Marine > Intertidal zone >...
CGCTGTACAGTGCATGATCCTGATGTACGGATTTCCAGAGACCACCGGCCTCGAGTTTCCAGGACTTCATCCTGCATGACCATGAAAGAACAAAAACTCATCGTGCAGCACTTCAAGGGAATCATCGATTCCACCTTGAGAGAAGGATTCCAGTTCAGCAAGGCCAATTTCTCTTTAAAGGAGCAGATAAAGATCTTCCAGTATCTGGTCAATATTGGTGTGGATTACGTGGAAGTCGGCAACCCGGCAAAGCCAGAGATCCAGCAGATGATCATCAATCTCATCAAAAGCATAAACGGAAAATCAGTCAAGATTCTTTCTCATATCAGAAACCATGAGTACGACGTCCAGAGAGCTATTGAAAGCGGCGTCAATGGAGTGAATATTCTCTGTACTGTTGACGCCGAAAGACAGGCAGCAATCCAGGCCAGCAGGGAAGAATACAAGAACCGCCTGATTCGAAACATTCTCCAGGCCAAGAATAGAGCACTGGAAGTCCGGGTAGGAATAGAGCATTTCTTCACTCAGCCCTTTACCAAAAGCTTCGAGATCCTCAAGCTTGCCGAAGCCCATCAGGTAGACAGGGTATCAGTGGCGGACACCCTCGGGAAAGCCATGACGTGGGAAGTCTACAGAAAAATAAAATTTCTCCGAAGACACTTCTCCTTCGACCTGGAAGTCCATTTCCACAACGACCTCGGGCATTCAGTGAGCAACGCCATTGCCTCTCTTCATGCGGGTGCCAACTGGGTGAGCACTTCACTCCTTGGAATCGGAGAGCGGACAGGCATCACTCCCTTGAGCTCACTGCTGGCCAACCTCTATATTCTGTGCCCACTCCTCACTCAAAAATACAACCTCAGCCTGCTGACTCAGGCTGAAAACTATGTCTCCAGAATATGCAACATTGAGATGCCGGTGAACCTCATGACCAATATCTCCAATGGATTTGCCCACAAAGGCGGGATCCATCTCGACGCCTTGATGAGGTTCGGGCCACACAAGTATGAGCTGTTCTCTCCTGAAGTCATCGGAAACGCGAGGAATCTCGTGATCCGGACGCTTATCTCAGGCAAAACGACAGAACACGAGGTTGAGGAATTCAAGAGAAAATACGGCTAGGATGAATCGGCCATGCTTTTAATCAAAGTCGGAGGAGGAAAACAGATCAACTGGGATGGAGTCTGCCAGGACATTCGTCAACTCTCCCAGGAGGAGAAGATCATCGTCGTCCACGGGGCGAGCGTCCAGAGGGATGAGATAGCCGCCAGGCTTTCCATCCCGGTAAAAACCGTAGTCTCACCCTCTGGAATTTCCAGTGTCTATACGGATGAGGAAGCTCTGGATGTTTTTCTGATGGCCTATCCCGGACTCGTGAACAAACAAATCGTAGCCAGGATGCATCAGCACGGCATCAACGCTGTGGGGCTCTGCGGGGTGGACGGAAAGCTCTGGCAGGCCAAAGCCAAGAAGGACTTGCTCGTCAAGGAAGGCAACAAGGTCAAACTCTTGAAGGACAACCGCACGGGGAGGGTAGAGAAAATCAACACGGAACTGATCAACCTTCTCCTCGAACATGACTATATTCCTGTTATCTGTCCGCCTTCCTTGAGTTTCGAAAGCGAGATCGTCAACACGGATAACGACTGGGCTGTTGCTGTCATGGCTGAAGCCTTGCACATTCGAAAAGTGGTTTTTCTCTTTGAAGCACCTGGGCTTCTCAGGGATCACCTCAACAAAGACAGCGTTATCTCTCATATAGAAAAAGAAAAACTCGATGAGTTTCTCGAATTTGCCCACAAGAGGATGAAAAAAAAGATTTTAGGAGCAAAAAGGGCTGTAGAAGGAGGCGTTGAGGCCATCTACTGGGGAGACGGAAGAAGGGAAACTCCGGTTAAAGACGCATTGAACGGCAAGGGCACGGTGATCAGTTAGATGCGCGAACTAAGAATGGACATTCCAGTGAATAAGGATTTCCAGTTTCTACAGCAGAAATACACGCTTAACACCTACGTCAACAGAGGAATTACGCTTGTCAAGGGAAACGGGGTTTATCTTTGGGATTCCTCCGGAGAAAAATACCTCGATTTGATGACGAACTACGGCGTCAACATTTTCGGTTATGCCCATCCTGAAGTCACCCGAATCCTTATCGACCAAATCAAGAGGCTGACAAACCTTCACGGCAGCTTCAACAACGACATCCGGGCAGAAGCCTCCCAAGCTCTGGTCAACCGCTGTGGGGGAGGATTGTCCAAGGTGTTTTTCAGCAATTCTGGAGCAGAAGCGAATGAAGCCGCTCTGAAATTCGCCATGCTGAGCACTGGGAAAAAGAAATTTATTGCCTGCCACAATGGCTACCACGGAAAGACTCTCGGTGCACTCTCGGCGACATCCGGAAAAAAATACAGGGAAAATCTTGAACCTCTGCTCTTGAATGTTCATCATATTGCCTACAATAACCTGGAAGAGCTCGAGGCTTCGCTTGATAAAGAGACAGCGGCGTTTCTTGTGGAGCCGGTCCAGGGTGAAGGAGGGATCAAAATCCCGGATGCCGGATTCCTGAGAAAGGCCGCTGAGATGTGCAGGTCGAAGAATGTGCTGCTCATTCTGGATGAAATACAGACAGGCGTCGGCCGGACAGGACGCTTCCTGGCTTCGCAGGATGAGATCCTCTCCTACGACATCATCTGTTTAGGAAAAGGATTGGCTGGAGGCCTTCCGGTGGGAGCGACTCTTGTCTCCGCCCAAATTGCTGAAAAAATTCCCAGGTCTTCCCATACTTCCACCTTTGGAGGAAATCCCCTTGTCGGGTCAGGGATTCTGGCGACTCTGCGGCTGGTTGACGAAGGATTCCTTATGCACATCAGCAAAACAGGAGAATATTTCAAGGGGAGACTGGAAGAAATCGACTCTTCTCACAGAGGAAAGATCCACGGCAAAGGATTGATGCTGGGCATGGAAGTGGCGGAAAAGCGAGACACCATATTGAAAAAACTGCAAGAGGAAAAGGTCTTAGCCATTCCTGCTGGAGAAAACATGGTCAGATTTCTGCCTCCGTATATTGCGGAGAAGGCGCATGTGGACTTCGCCCTCGAAAAATTACAGAAGGTATTTCAGTCGCTCTGAACATGGTGGAACGCAGCATTCGAAGCGGAGGCTGGGATGTGTAGATTCCTGATGATCAAATCCGAGAGGCTCATTCATGCTGCATATATTTTGGAGCATTTTGCTCAGATGGCGGAGAAGAGCCGGGCCCCTGATGGCGACAGGCAAGGAGACGGCTGGGGAATCAGCTGGATCGATGAGGAGAACGTCTGGCAAACGAAAAAATCCATTCAGCCTATCTGGGGAGAGACGTCTGTTTTTTCTCAAATCCCAGAAAGTCGCCTCTTCCTCGTCCATGCGCGAAGTTCCTCTTTTCCCCAGCATAAAAATGAGATTCACTTTAATCAACCTTTCGTCGAGGAAAGGCACGGCTTTGTTTTTAACGGCCTGGTCAGAGGAATTTCTATCCCTGTTGGGCCGAATGGAAGCATCGGTTCCCAAAAAATCTGGTTTCTTTTAAAGGGGCTACTGAGACAGTATGAGCCGAAAACATCTCTCATCTTTCTTAAAAATATGCTTGAAAAAAATTCTAAGGCTGTTCAGGCTCTCAATATTGGATTAAGCGACAAAAAGAACATGTTTGCCTTCTGCTGGTACTCGGAAAATCCTGAATACTATAATCTCCAATTCTATGATTCTCCTTCGCTGAAAATTCTATGCTCAGAAGCTCTAGAGGGATATGACTTCTCTCCCCTAAAAACAAATTCCATTCTTACCTTTTAAACTCCTTCATTCCATCAACGGGCTCCCCAAGATCTTTTAGCATCTTTTTCTGACCTCTGTTCTTAATAGACTTTTTTTCTATCCATTGAACTTGTAGTTTTGACTGTGATACTCTCACTTTTCAGGTGCCAGTTGAAACAGCGGGATAAACAGTGATGAATCCGATGCAGGCTCAACAAGGAATTTCCTGTGAATCGACCTGAGCAATATCAGCATTCTATGATAAATCAGGATGAGCAATGAATGAAGTCAATATCTCACAGGTCGATGCCCTGTTCGTAAACGGGATCTATCCCATAGAATTTCTTTTTTATTACAATGAAGGATTCAGCACGCGGAAAATGAGGCGTGCCTTGAGAAAGTTGTCTTCCATTTTCTGGCCGGTGTTCGGTGAATACGGGGATGGCAAGATCTTCTTTGAGAAGTACAGTGAAGAGGATTGTTATGATGAAGAAGTCATTAGCCAAAAGCTCGACATAGCGGAGTTCGAAGAAAAGGGATTCGAAGCCTATTCCCGTTTCCGCCTGCCAGATTTAAAAAGGTTATTCTTTTTGAAAGTGATGCGTTTGAAGAATGGCATGATCTTGATCCCCAAAATGAATCATCTGGCCGGGGATGGATACAGTTATTTTTACTTTTTATCAGCACTTGCTGCCTTATCTCAGCCTGCATTGGTCCCGTTCAAATCATCTTTAATACATTTATTTTTGAAGCCTCATCACCGCAGAACTGCACTCAAAGATTTCTCCTTCGAGGGAACGGCACTGAAACCTGTATCCCAAAACGGAAAATTCAGCGTCGAATTTGATGAAATTCCCCAGGAAGATGTGAAGTCTATCATCAAAGAAGTGGCTGCTTCCGAGGAGCTCCGGGTTTCCATGAATGATATATTATCTGCCATCGCTGTAAAGAAATTGCTTGAAAGGCAAAGTCAATCCTTTGGAGAAGAAGTCAGTCTGACAATACCGATCGATGTTCGACGACAGATCAAAGAGTATGGCCGAGGATTTTTCGGCAACGGAATAATGCTGCATGCGACAAAATTCAAAAAGAAGTTTATTGAAAAAACCCTTACAAAAGAACTTGCTATTGAAATCAGAAAATCCATGCCTCATATCTCCAAAGAGACATACCTAGATTATTTAACAGGATTGGAAGAGATCATATCCGGGGGAAAAATGGACCGATTCCGACCATTTGACCCGAAAAGCGGCTGCTTGGTGACCAATATATCAAGACTGCCAGCGGATAGATTAAATTTCGGGACCGGCAGTCCCGAACTCATTTTTCCCTTAACCGTAGAGAAAAACTCGACAGCGATATTGGCGAAAAAAGAAAATTTTGTTTTAAGATTTGCTTATAATCCATAAAATAGGAACTTCTCGCCTTGTGACGCACAGATGCCGAAAAATGCTGATGCCACAGGGAGGATCAACTCTCTCTGATTTTGAGGGATTGAAAACGCGGAGGTTTCAATGAAATTAAGGAAATGCCGTATTACTCTCTGCTGCCTTGTCTTGGGTTGGCTTATGATGACAATGGCTTGCGTTTCGAGCGATGAGCGGATAGAGGCGTTCCATCGCCAGGCCCTTGTCTGGGACTGTCACAATGACCTCTCTTACCGTGTCCTGTATGAGAAGCTCGACATCAGCCAGCGTCTCCCTGCAGGGCATGTCGACATCCCCCGCCTGAAGGAGGGAGGAGTCGATGTCCAGACCGTCGCCCTCTTCATCCAGAATTTTCTCTATCCAGACCAATGTGCCTCCCAGGCCCGCCAGCTTCTGGCAGCCATGTTGAATGCTATCGAACAGAATTCCGACCAGGTCGAGCTGGCCAGGACCGGCTCCGATATCGAACGGATCGTAGCTGCGGGCAGGATCGCCATGCCCCTGGCCATCGAAGGCGGTCACGCCATAGAGAACAGCCTGGAGAACCTGCGGGAGTTTTACCGCCTTGGCGTCTCGTCGATGACGCTCACCCACAATGTGACCCATGACTGGGCGGACTCCGGGGCTGATGAATCCCGCTGGGGAGGGCTCAATCAACTGGGAAAAGATGTAATCCGGGAGATGAACCGGCTGGGGATGGTGATCGACATCTCCCATGTCTCGGATGAAACCTTCTTCGATGTGATAGAGACAAGCGAAGACCCGGTGATTGCCTCTCATTCCGGCTGCCGGGCCCTCAATCCCCACTCCCGGAACATGAGCGATGAGATGCTTCGCGCTTTAGCGGAGAACGATGGCGTGATCGGGATCGTCTTCGTCCTTCCCTTCCTGACTCCCGAATACCTCAAAGCGATGAACGAGCTGGAGGCTGTGGGCCGTCCCTGGTTTCAGAAGATTCCTCCTATCGAGGACCTGGAACTCCGCATCGCAGTCGAGCATCTCAACGCCGGCCTCGACTGGCCGCTGGAGAACCTGCCTACTATCGAGGATGTGCTCGGCCATATTGACCATGCGGTCAAGATCGCTGGAGTCGATCATGTCGGACTGGGAGCGGATATGTACCCCCGTACTCCCTCGCCGGTCGGAATCCGGGGAGTTCAGGATTATCCCAATATCACCCGGGGTCTCAAGAAGCGGGGCTATAGCGACAAGGATATCCTGAAAATCATGGGCGGCAACTTCCTTCGCGTCTGGAAACGAGTCACCGAAGCGGGAGCTCCCGCTTCGGACTGAAGACAGCTCCAGGGGACAAAGAACTGTGCCGCCTCAGCATCCTGGATAAAGCAGAAGGTCGTAACGCCGCTTTCCTGCTTTTGATTAATTCGTTCATTTCCCAAGTTAAGTAATTTTTCGCTTGACAAAAAGTTTAATCTATTGTAGTAATACTACTATTATAGTACTATCATATTAGATGGGGAGGCTTGAATGAAAAAACGGCTAGGAAAACTTGAATTTCAGGTAATGAAAATAGTCTGGGAAAATGGCTCAGCCACAGTGAGGAATGTTTGGGAAAAACTCTATCCCAAAAAAAAACTTGCCTATACTACAGTAGCAACCACTATGAGAAAACTTGAGGAAAAAGGTTTCCTAAAACATCAAGAAAGGGATAGAGCGTATGTTTATCTTACCTTAGTAGACCAGGACGCTGTTTCAAAAGGAATGCTAAGGGAGATGGTCAATGGGCTTTTTGACGGTTCGGCTGCAAAGCTTATTACGACGCTGGTACAAAGCGAACACCTTACTAAAAAAGAACTAGATCAAATCCACCAAATAATCCTCGACCACAGGGCGGAGGATAAAAATGGCTGAGTCAGTTCTTATCATATTGATCAATGTATCATGGCAATTGACTCTCATATTTGCCGTGTCATGGCTGATCCTGAAAATCTTCAAGATTAGATTAGCGTCGGCAAGGAGAGTTATCTGGTTGTGGGTTGTATTTTCTCCGCTGGTTCTTGTTCCTTTAAACATTGTCTCTTCGGACCTAGTGATTATTCACCTTGGTAATTTCGGTAGGGGCGAAGTGATAAATTCCGATTCCTCTGCACTCATTCGGGAAGTTGATAAAGATTCGGAACCAGTTTCAACTATTGATCCCGCAGAAAACCAGATACTGGGTGAACAGCCCGTTTTGTATCGCGAGCCTCGATCGCGTCTATATGAACAGCTCTCAAAAGAAATCAGTGCTAAGCTTGTCATGCCACTTTTTATTATCTGGAGCATCGGGACTGGGATGGGATTTATTCTCCTCATTGCTGGATATCTGAGATTGAAAAAACTCCTAATAAAGGCCCACCAGATCAGGGATGAGAAAGCCATAGCGATTCTCCGGAAAACAGTGATTGAGGTAGGAACATCAAGACCAATTCGACTATTCACGTCAAATAAGGCCAGAGTCCCGATTTCCATCGGATTTATCCATCCATGTGTTGTGCTGCCTCATTGGATGCTGAATTCACACGAAAAACTAAGAATGGTTTTAATACATGAGATTTCCCATCTCAAGCGTTTCGACGACTTTATCAACCTGATCAGTCGGACTATCGGTTCTCTTTTTTTCTTCCATCCGCTATTTCATCTGGCCGTTAAGGAACTTAAACTTTCAAATGAGGAGATCTGCGATGGGTGGGCGGTGAGACTGATTGGCACAAGAGAAGATTACGCAGATTGCCTGGTGGAACTTTCACGTGGATGCTTAGGAAGACTTCCGATAGGCTTTGGTGAGAATGGGAGCTCAATGATCAGGAGGGTCAATTCAATACTTCAGGAAGGGGCGGTGTATAAAATGTTGAGTGTAAAAAGATTGGCATCTGTATCAATATTGGCATTCTGCCTTATATTCACGGCCTCTTGGGTAAGGTTGGTTAATCCCGCTTTGGCCGCACAGTCTGCTAAAATTGAATCTCAGAAGAAGCAAGAAGCGCGGCGTGCAATCGAACAATTCCAGAAAGAAGCTCGATTCAACAGAGGAGCCATTGCTGATATCGCCATCATGGTGCCCAAGGCAGAATATAATCTGACTGTGATCGTCCATGCGGCATATCTCATGTCGAAGTTTGGTTATCACACGATGCTCCTAGCGAATATTGCAGAACTCGCTGCTTCCTGCGACCATGAGTGCCCGGAGCTAAGCGATATTGCTGACCTGGCAGTGCTTAGGCCAGCAGTGACATCAGCGATTATTCAGCTTGCAGAACAAGCAACTAGGGCCAGAGAAGAAGAAGAGAAGAAGCAGGTCAGGCAGGAGATTGAGAAATTGAAAGCCACAGCAGATTATAAGAGCATTAAGGAAGCAATAGAGAATCAGCGAAAGACGGTTGAACGTCAGGAAGAGACGAAGTCCGTCTTCGATGAGAAGCTCGAGTCCAAGGAAAAACAGGAGGCATTGCGTGAGATCGAAGGATTCTGCAAGGAGGCTGAATTCAATCATGGAGCAATCGTTAAAATCGCTAGCCTGATATCTAAAACAGAGCGCAATCTACCTGTAATCATCCGTGCCGCATACCTTGCTTCTAAGTTCAAGTATCACACGGGATTGTTGGTTACCACTGCTAAACTTGCGGCGTCATGTGATCATAAATGTCCTGAGCTTCGCGAAGTCGCTGACCTAGCAGTACTGAAGCTGTCCGAGTCGCAAAAAATTGTTCAGCTAGCAGAGCAAGCGAAAAAGGCTAGAAGCGAGAAAGAGAAGAGGCAGGTCAGGCAGAAAATAGAGAAACTGAAAGCTATAGCAGATTATAAGAGTATTAAGGAAGCCCTGGAAGCCCAGCAAAAAACCCAATAGAATCGAAACAAAACCATAAGGAGACCCAGAAGGAAGAATGCGAAAACCACCGAGATCTTTAAAGATGGATGAACATAAAGACTTGAAATTGGGTTTGTTTGAGAAAAGGAGACAAAATTTATTTTATCTTTTTGATCCGGTTGTCCTCTCCGACGATTATGACCTTGGGCATGAAAAAATCTATCTCTTCCTCATCCAGGCTGACATAGGAGGCCACGATCAGCTTGTCCCCCTTTTTCGCCTTATGAACCGCTGCCCCGTTGACTCCGACCACGCCTGAATCCTGAGGCCCCTTGATCAGGTAGGTGGAGAACCTTTCCCCGTTGGAGATATTATAAACATGAGCCTTCTCGTACGGCTTCATGTCCGCCGCCCTGAGCAAATCCTCATCCAGGATCAAACTTCCCTCATACTCGATGTCGGTCTCGGTGACCGTGAGCTTCTGGATCTTGGCTTTGAGCATCGTTCTTCTCATCGTGGTTCACTCCTTCACTCGAAGAATTGTGTTATCGATCAGCCTGACCTTCCCGACGAAAACCGCCAGGGCAGCCAGAGCCTCTTTTTCTATGTTATTCACAGGATCAAGGTTATCCATGTCCACGATCTCGACATAATCTATCCTGGCCAGGGGCTCCCGGTCTATCATCTCTCTCATCCCGTTGACGATTCGGCCTGCGTCCCGTTCCCCGTTCTCCACCATCTGTCGGGCCTCATCCAGGCTTTTCGAGAGGACGAGGGCCGCGCGTCTTTCTTCCTGACTCAAGTAAGTGTTCCGGGAGCTGAGAGCGAGTCCGTCTTCCTCCCGCACTATGGGTAGTGCCTCAACCTTAACCTTCAAATTGAGGTCGGCAGTCATCCTTTTGAGGATAATCGCCTGCTGGGCATCTTTCTGGCCAAAAAAAGCAAAATCCGGCTCAACTATATTGAAGAGCTTCAGGATTACGGTGCAGACGCCGCGGAAATGGCCGGATCGGGAACGGCCGCAGAGCTTATCCTTCAGGCCAGAAACTTCGACATAGGTTTTATACCCCTCGGGATACATCTCCTCATCTCCAGGGACAAAAAGATAGTCGACTCCCTCCTTCTCCAGGATTTCGAAGTCCCTGTGAATATCTCTCGGGTAATCCTTAAAATCCTCTTGCGGCCCGAACTGGGCCGGGTTGACAAATATGCTGACCACGGTCACCTCAGCTTTTTTCAGGGATTCCCGCACCAGACTCAGGTGGCCCTGATGGAGAAAACCCATGGTGGGAACAAAGCCGATCGTTTTTCCCAGAGACTTCTCCCTGTTCATGGCATCCTGCATCTCCGCTGCTTTGTTGATCGTTCTCATGGCTCGGGTTGATCCTCAGCTTATCCTGTTTTCTAATGATCGTCTAGGGGATCCGCCTTATTTCTTTTTCTTTCCAGAGGCCGCAGTTTTTTTCTGAGTTATCTTCTGAAGCTGTTCCGGCTTGAGATGGTAGGAGTGATTGTCATCAGGAAACTTCCCTTTTCTCACTTCGTCAGCATACTTCCCGACCGCCCCGCTGATGAGTTCATGGATATCAGCGTATTTTCTCACGAATTTGGGCAGATAGCCGTTGGAGAAGCCCACCAGGTCATGAAAAACGAGTATCTGACCGTCGCAGTATGGGCCCGCGCCGATCCCGATGGTTGGAATCTTCAGCTTCTCGGTAACGAGCCTGGCCAGTTCCAGGGGAATGCACTCCAGGATAACAGAAAAAACACCGGCTTTCTCCAGGTTCAGAGCATCCCGGATGATCCTCTCTGCCTCTTCGGCCTCCTTTCCTTTGACCTTGAACTGGCCGAAATGACGGATGGATTGAGGGGTCAACCCGACATGCCCCATGACCGGGATCTCGGCTTCGATGAGAGCTTCGATCAGCTTCAGCCTCCTCCTGGAAGCCCCTTCGATTTTCACCGCATGGGCGCCGGCTTCCTTCAGGAAGAGGGAAGCATTATAGATTGATTCTTCATCGGAAAGGTGGAAGGAGAAATAAGGCATGTCGCCCACTACCAGGGCCCTCTTTGCCGCCCGCACAACCGGCTTGGTGTGATGGATCATCTCCTCCATGCTCACCGGAAGGGTGTTCTCATATCCCAACACCACCATTCCCAGTGAATCCCCGACCAGAATCAAGTCGATCCCGCAAGCGTCCATGATCTTGGCCACGGGAAAGTCATAGGCGGTGAGGGCGACTATTTTCTCTTTTTTCTCTTTCTTGGCCTGGAGAAAAGGAATGGTTATTCTCTGGATTTTTTCATCAGGCATGACCGATCCTTTCTCCCCATCCCGTCTCTGATACCGGGATTGAGGTAAAGTCTATATATAAAAACAGATGTCTTCTAATGAGACGTCTTCGACCTATCTCAACTTCTTCGAGCCTTTATTCTCTTTGCCCAAGGGAACATAGTAAAGAGGACTCTTCTTCATCTGTTTGACCTTCTCTATCAAATCCATTATATCCTCTTCCCTGTCAAAATCCAAGTCGTCTGCTTTGACCACCAGAAGCGGTGTGGCCTGGTAATTGAAGAAGAAATAATCATAAGCTTCAAGAATGTCCCCTAAATACTTATCGGAAATATTCTTCTCCAGCGGGCTTCCTTGGAGAGCGATCCTTTTCTGGAGGGTGGGCAGGGAGAGCTGGAGATAGATGGCCAGGTCGGGCTTGGCCACTCTTTCTGAAAGGATGCTGTATATTCTTTCATAGACGATGAGCTCGTCATCGGCGAGAGTCTGATAGGCGTATATCTTGTCCTTCTCGAACAAATAGTCGCAGATGATCCTCTCCTCGAACAAGTCTCTCTGCATGAGGCGCATCTGCTGGTGGTACCGGCTCACCAGAAAGACCAGCTGGGAGAGGAAGGCAGCTCCCTCCTTCTCGTTATAAAAATCCCTGAGATACGGATTCTCGACGCTGTCCAGGACGACTTTGCCCCCGATCTTCTCCGCCAGCCTGTCGGCCAGTCTGTGCTTTCCGGACTTAAAGACACCTTCGATGGCGATGTGTTTGAAGATGATCTGTCCTTTATCTGACATGATTCAAGTTTCACCTGGAGCGCTGATGCGAATTCAAGAAGTCTAAAAAATAACGGATATCAAGGGATAAGTCAATGAAATAACTAATATAAACGCATTAAATAATATGTCATTGAGCAACGAATTAGATTCCTCACTTCGCTCGGAACAGGCTGCGCAATCTCGTATAGAATCATTCAGATAAAGAGAATGCCACGCCCTTTGGGCTCGCAATGACAATGGAAAAACATTTATTGCGTTTACAATAGTATAAATTGGAATCAGTTCTTTTTCTTCGATTCTTCCTTAACCGGGACGATGATCCAGGCAATGATGTAAAAGACCAGCATCGGCAGCAGGGCCGTGAGCAGAGTCAGGGCCACGAACAGAAGCCGGACGAGGTTCAGGTCAAGCTCAAAATATTCCGCCAGTCCCGCACAGACGCCCCCTATTATTTTATCAGCCTGGGAACGGTAGAGCTTTTTTGCCATTTGATCTCTCCTCTGGAGAATCATCCTTCTTCTGGATGACCCTCAATGAAAAATACGAACCGAGGATAAGAAAGTTCCAGCGTCAATGAGGCTCAGCTTATTTTGAGTCTTGGGCCTGATCTCTTCTCTTCCGCATATACTCCGCCAGCTCCTGGATAAGACCCTGGGGATCCTCTATCCCGTCATCATGCAGGAGCTCCCCTAGCGTGCACCACAGAGGCTCACCGCATCTGATGCAGCGGACCCCGCGGCGCGACAGGAAACTCACCGCTTCCGGATAGCGTTCGACAATCTCTTCAACAGACATATCCAGCGAGATATCGATATCCATCAATCTCCGAATTTTATGCCCTGAGCCAAGGGGAGTTCCTTGGACCAGTTTATGGTGTTGGTTTGGCGGCGCATGTACCCTTTCCAGGCGTCCGAGCCGGATTCTCGGCCGCCGCCGGTCTCCTTTTCACCGCCAAAGGCGCCGCCGATCTCCGCTCCGGATGTTCCGATGTTGACGTTGGCAATCCCGCAGTCCGAACCCTCATGGGAGAGGAACTTCTCCGCTGTGAGCAGGTTCGTGGTGAAGATGGCGCTGGAAAGACCCTGGGGAACCTCGTTATGGAGTCTTATCGCCTCCTCGATGTCTTCGTATTCCAGAAGATAGAGGATAGGCGCAAAGGTCTCGTTATGGACGATCTCTGTCTGGGAGGGCATTTTCACGATGGTCGGTTCGACAAACTGCTGGCCCAGATCCTCCAGACGGCGGCCGCCGTAGATGACTTCTCCGCCCTGATTCTTGGCAATCTCCAGGGCTGCCATCATATCTTCGACTGCTGCTTTGGTCACCAGCGGCCCCATAAGTGTCCCTTCCTCCATCGGGTTTCCGATCTTCACCTGTTCATAGGCTTTGATGATCCTGCCGGTCAGTTCCTGAGCGATCGACCTGTGCATGATGATCCGACGGGTGGAGGTGCAGCGCTGGCCGGCGGTTCCCACAGCTCCGAAGAGAATGGTCCGCACAGCCATTTCCAGATCCGCATCCCCGGCGACGATGATGGCATTGTTCCCTCCTAGCTCCAGGATGGTCCTTCCGAAACGCCGGGCTACAGCTTCGGATACCCGGCGTCCCATCTGAGTAGAGCCGGTAAAGGAGATAAGGGGAAGACGCTCGTCATTGATCATCCGCTCTCCGACCACAGCGCCGCGGCCGATGGCCAGGTTGAAAATGCCCTGAAGTCCGTGGTCGGCCATGACAGTGTTGCAGATATGCTGGACAGCGATGGCCGTCAAAGGCGTGTCAGAGGAAGGCTTCCAGACAGTCGTATCCCCGCAGGCAGCGGCGATGGCCGCATTCCACGACCAGACAGCCACGGGAAAATTGAAGGCAGAGATCACTCCGATGGCTCCCTGCGGATGCCACTGCTCGAACATCCGGTGAGCGGGGCGTTCGGAATGCATGGTCAGGCCGTAGAGCTGACGGGAAAGGCCCACGGCAAAATCACAGATATCGATCATTTCCTGAACCTCTCCCAGACCCTCTGCCCTGATCTTGCCCATCTCCAGAGTGACCAATTCGCCGAGTGGTTCCTTGGACTCTCTCAGAGCCTGCCCCAGGTCCCGGACAACCTGTCCGCGCTTCGGAGCCGGAGCCATGCGCCAGGTCTTGAAGGCCAGAACAGCCTGCTCGATGACCTTTTCATAAGTCTTATCCGTGGCCTGGATGACCTTAGCGATGGGCTCTCCCGTGGAGGGATCATGAGAAATGAGCTCCTGACCCTCAGGATCCTCATACCAGGCGCCTTGACCGGAACAGGCCCCGGCATTCACTTCTTTGATATTCAGTTTCTTCAGTATTCCTTTCATCTGTATCTCCTTCTCTCTATTTCTCCTTCAAGAACGGATAGCGGTAGTCCTTGGGAGGATTCAAGCTCTCTTTTACAGCCCGGGCACTCGCCCAGCGCAGGAGGTTGAGGTAGAACCCGGCTTTATCGTTGGTCCCTGAACCCCTGGCTCCACCGAAGGGCTGCTGGCTCACGACCGCTCCGGTAGGCTTATCGTTGATGTAGAAGTTCCCGGCCGCATGGCGGAGGGCAACGAATGCCTCATTGACAGCGGCCCGGTCGTTGGCGAAGACAGCGCCTGTCAGGCCGTAGGGCGAGGTGGTGTCGCAAATTTTCAGCGTATCTTTATACTTGGCTTCAGGATAAATAGAGATGGTCAGCACCGGCCCGAATATCTCTTCCTCCATCAGTTTGTGCCTGGGATCCTTGGCCACAACCAGGGTGGGCTCGATGAAATAGCCCTTGGAATCGTCATGCTTTCCGCCAGCGATGATATCCGCATCCTTGGATTTCTTCGCGTATTCTATGTACTCCACGATGCTGTCAAAAGCAGCCTTATCGATGACAGCTCCAACGAAATTGGTGAAATCGGTCACATCACCCATCTTGATCGTCTTGATCTCCCCCAGCAGGCCTTTTTTGATGACCGGCCAGAGGTTATCGGGGATGTAGGCCCGGCTGGCTGCCGAGCATTTCTGGCCTTGATACTCGAAAGCACCGCGGATGAGCGCCGTGACCACTGCCTCGGGATCAGCTGAAGCGTGGACAAAGACAAAATCCTTTCCCCCGGTCTCACCGACGATCCGGGGATAGCTCTTGTACTTCATCAGGTTGGCGCCGATGGTCTTCCACATTCCCTGAAAGACCGAAGTGCTTCCGGTAAAATGGACACCAGCTAACTCTTTCTTCTCCAAAACCGGGTCTCCGATATACCGGCCAGGACCGGGAATGAAATTGATCACTCCGTCGGGAAGGCCGGCTTCCTTCCACAACAGCATCAGAAAATAGGCTGAGTAGACTGCTGAAGAAGCGGGTTTCCACAAAACCGTGTTGCCCATCATGGCGGGCGATGTCGGCAGGTTCCCGGCGATCGAAGTGAAATTGAAGGGAGTCACAGCAAAGACAAATCCCTCCAGCGCCCGGTACTCCATGTAGTTCCAGGTAGCTGCAGCAGAGTCCGGCTGCTGGGCATAGATCTGACTCATGTAATAAGGATTGAAACGGTAAAAATCGATCAGCTCGCAGGCAGAATCGATCTCTGCCTGGTGAGCCGTCTTGGACTGCCCGAGCATGGTGGAGGCATTCAGGATGTAGCGGTATTTGGTGGCCAGGAGTTCAGCGGCGCGGAGAAATATGGCGGCCCGTGATACCCAGTCCATCTCCGACCATTCCTTCCAGGCCTTTGCTGCCTCCTTGACTGCCATATCCAGCTCTTTCGGTCCAGCCTTATGATAGCGTCCCAGAAGATGCCTGTGGTCATGGGGACAGCGGCAATCCGCCAGCTCTCCGGAGCGGACCTCTTTTCCTCCGATGATCAAAGGAATCTCGATCTCTTCGCTCAGCATCTTTTTCAACTGTTTTTTCAGAGCCTCTTTCTCCGGCGTCCCCGGAGCATAGCTGTACACCGGCTCGTTGGAAGGGACAGGGACTTTTATGATGCCGTTCATCTTAATGTCCTCCTTTTTTTATTAAATAATAAGATATTTAAGATGCGCACTATCCTCTCCAGGGCAACTCAACCATCTTCCGTGTTTCCTGGAGCTACATAAGGATTCCGTGCGAAAAGATGAACTACTAATATATTACTTTATTGCGCGCAGTTCAAGAATCTCCCCAAAGGCAAAAGCAACTCACTTTTTGTGATAAGGAAAACATTTAACCTATCTGAGAAGGATGACAGGGCTCCTCTCCATCCGCGTCCAGGGTAGAGCGGATTAAGTCTTGGCAAGGTTGGTGGGGAACTGCTGCTGTGACAAATTACACCATTATTATTAACGGTCAGGCAAATAAAAACCCCTCGCTCAAAGACCGAGGTCCTGGTCGATGCCCTTCATGGCTTCCAGGCAGATGGAGATGAACTCATCCAGTTCCAAGGGAATATTCTGACACTGCTCGATCTCTTCTCTCCTCGCTCCTCTGGCAAAGCTCTTCTCCTTATACCGCCTCTTCACGAAGTCAAGGTCCACCTCTTTAAGCTTTTTACTGGGATGCATCAATGTAGCTGCAATGATCAGCCCGGTCAAGGGATCGATGGAATAAATGGACCAGTCCATCTCATTCTCACAGGGGACCTGAGCGGCATGGGCCTGAACACAATGGATGATATCCGGATCAATCCCGTGTTCTTCCAGAATTTTAACCGTCTCCGTTGTGTGGAGCTCAGGGCTCTTCTCCGTGATCTCATAGTCCATGTCATGAAGAATCCCTGCCAGCCCCCATTTTTCCTCATCCTGATTCAGCCGCCTGGCGACCGCCTTCATGCAGGCTTCCACAGCCAGCGAATGCTTGACAAGGTTCTTGTTCTTGAGATGCTCTTTGACCAGAGCCAAAGCCTCTTCTCTGTTCATCAGCATTTCTCCTTTCTCTATGCTTATGGTTGTATCTCTATTTTATTATCTGTCACTCTCAGCTGCCTTCAATCGTAAAAGGAATCTCTGCTGAGACATTCTCTTTCTCGTCGGTTACTCTAACTCTGACCACATATTCTCCTGCCTTTTCCGGAAACCAGACCCACGATTCCTTCTCCGATTTCTCCTGGACGATCTCTTCTTCATTTCCCTTTTTGAGATAGAACTCATATTTTGGCAGGTAGAATCCTCTGGCAGAAGCGGTGAAAGCGATCTCCTCCCCCACTTTCTGCGGGGAATTCTTCGACGGCTTCAAGGATACTCTGATCATTTTTTTCAAAAAGATCAGCCTCCCTTCTTCCTTCTGGTCATCGTAAATATTGATGAGAAGATAGGGATTGAGCCAGACTGGATTGGATCGCAAATTCTGTCCGGCGTCAAATTCACCGACTTTCTTGCCTGTTTTGATATCGAAGCCTGCTACAACAGAGGAAAGAGACGAGGCTACTACTCGTTCTCCTGAGACTTCAAGATGATAATAGCTCCGGGATGGAATCATCTGCCACCAGAGAATATGGCCGTTCCGCCTGTTCAGGCAGTAAAGCACGTTGTTGAAGCAGAGAAAAAGAACTCTCTTCCCATCCGTCACAGCAGGAGTGAATATCCTCCCCCCCGTTTTGACTTTCCATTTCCTGTTCAGCTTTCTCAAGTTATAACAATAAAAATGGTGGTCATCCGACCCGAAATAGAGATGTTTCGCCACGACCAAGGGAGAGGCCTGTATCCCGCCCTCTACCTCGATCTTGCCGGAGAGGATTCCCTTTTCAGAGAGCAGGTAGAGCATATGGTCGTCGCAGCCAAAGATGAACTTTCCCTCTGCAAAAACCGGAGTGGACCTTATCGCTCCCTGGGCCTGGAATCTCCAGAGTTCACTGCCGCTGGCTGGGGCAAGAGCCAGCATGACTCCCTTTTCCGTGCCAAAACAGGCAATGTCCCGGGCTTCGGCAACTCTGGAGGTGATCCTCTCCCCGACCTCTTTTTTCCAAAGCAGGCTTCCCTCTTTGCTCAGACAGTAGAGGATGCTGTTCTCATCATAAACGTAAAGATTGCGAGCACCGAGTGAAGGAGGGCTCATCAGGCCTGGTGAGACCTCGGATTTCCACAGGATCGTGCGCTTCACGGAGTCAAGGCAATAGACCAACCCCTGGTGAGTCGAGAAATAAAGCCTTTCCCCATCCCTTTCCACCAGGTCGATGACCTTACCCTGATAAACGACTTGTCCATCTCTGGCTACAGGAAAAAAAACACCAGAGGGATAGGGCCGGGCTTTTTCCTTAAAAAGAGAACAGGCACCGAGAAAAAAGAGTGTCAGGGCCAGGAAACCGACTGTTCTCAATCTCTTCAAAGGAGGCAATGGCAACGCCTTTTTCTCTCCTCTCTCAATCTTTACATAAGAATTGGAGGCTGATATCATTCAAACGAGAGAGAATAATGATTAACTACATTATGCTCTATAAAATACGGAAAAAAGTCAAAAAAATTTTGAAGGAAAAAATAACCGAGGGTGAGCTCGAAACGACCCCAACTTCCTGCCTCGGCTGCGTGGCCGATGAAATAAGCTGGGAAATCTATTATCTCATGAAAGAGAACAAGAGCGAAAAGAGCTAATCCTGCACCCTGCCCGTACTTTTTTCATGATTTAGCCTTTTTATCCTTATTCTCCTGTTTCTCTCTCCCCTCCCCTTTTCCAGGACTTTTGCTCTCCGCTTTCTGTTTTCTGATCCTGGTCTTGACCGAATTCCACCAGTCTATTCTCTTCTTGATATCCTTTTCCAGGCCCAGGTCTCCTGGCTCATAGTATTTCCTTCCCTTCAGCTTCTCTGGAAAGGTCTCCATATCGGTTGTCGAGTGAGCAAAATCGTGGGCGTAGGCATAATCCTTTCCGTACCCGACTTCCTTCATCAGGCTGGTCACCGGGTTCCTCAAATGGAGTGGCACCGGCTCAAACGGACTGGCCTCGACATCCTTCATAGCTTTGCTGAAGGCCGTATAGGCCCGATTGCTCTTCGGCGCCGAAGCCAGGTAAATGACCGCTTCGGCGAGAGCCAGCTCGCCTTCAGGAGAACCGATGAAATCATAGGCCTCTTTGGCGTTGAGGGCTATGGTTAGTGCACGGGGGTCGGCCAGGCCGACGTCTTCTGAAGCGAACCGCACCAGCCTCCGGGTGATGTAAAGCGGGTCTTCTCCGGCGGCGATCATCCGGGCCAGCCAGTAAAGAGAAGCATCCACATCGCTGTTTCTTAAGCTCTTGTGGAGGGCTGAGATCAAATTAAAATGCTCCTCCCCTTTTTTATCATAGAGAAGGATCCTCTTCTGCAGGGCTTCTTTGATCTCCTTGGTGGTGATCTTCTTGCCCTTGACTAGGCTGGAAGCGATCTCGAGTGTATTCAGCGCTCGACGGGCATCGCCGTTGGCGTAATCAATGACCATCCGCAGAGCCTGGTCATCCAGCTTAAGGCTCATCTTTCCCAACCCATGTTCTTCATCGGACAGAGCTTCATTGATGACCCGGGTCAGGGTTTCATTTGACAGAGGATTGAGGACCAGAACCTTCATCCGGGAAAGGAGCGGAGCGATGACTTCAAAGGAAGGATTCTCGGTGGTCGAGCCGAAAAGGATGATATCCCCCTTCTCCACATAAGGTAAAAAAGCGCCTTGCTGGGCTTTATTGAAGCGGTGGATCTCGTCGATAAAGATAATGGTCGGCTGCTTGTAGATCTTTTTGTGGTTCTCGGCCCTGACCATGACCTCCTTGACCTCTTTGATCCCGGAGAGGACCGCGCTGAAAAACATGCAGGGAAAATTGAAGCGCTCAGCCAGGATATAGCCGAGAGTGGTCTTGCCCGAGCCCGGCGGCCCCCAGAATATAATGGAGACCAAACGGTCGGCCTTGATCAGCTGGGAAAGGATCTTACCGCTGCCGATGATGTGTTCCTGACCGTAAAAACGGTCCAGTGTTTTGGGCCGCATCCTCTCTGCCAGCGGCACATGCTTTTCTGGGGATGGAGTCTCCATATTCCTGACCGTTTGACTGAATTATACCAGAAAAAGAAATCCGGGTCAGGCTATGAAAACCTTCACTGCCTGGTTCTGATCCAGCAAATGACGGGAATCAGGCCATCATTGAGCGTTATGCGTGGCGGCCTGTCAGTAAAAGAATCAGGTGCCCAATTTTTTTGAATGAAAAGGTCGATCATAAACTCCACCGAAAACGGAAAAACAGAGCCCTTATCCTTGATTTAATCCTATTGCCAATCGAGGATCCTTCGTTCGCCTTGGAGCGAACGGATGTGCGAGACCTCCTGGGTGACTTCGATCACACCCCGGTAATCGCCTTTATCATCATAAACCGGAAAGTAACGAATATGGATGAACTGCCCGTCCTTCTGGATCCAAAACTCGGCAACGTCCTTTTTCTTTTCTCTGAAACTCTGCAGGATCTTGTTGACGACATGAACACTCTTATGGGGATGGCAGTTTTGGACCTCCCTTCCGATGACTGCCGGGCTCCGGGGGAATATCCTGTCCTCATGGGCGGAATAAAAGCAGACCTTATCGTTTTCATCCACGTAGGTGACTTCAATAGGGAGTCTTTTCAGCAAGAGCGCAATCTGTTCCTGAGTCAAATATCCCTCATCGAGCTTTATCCTGCCGTTTTCCTCTTCGGACTCGGGGCTGGTCTTTGCTTGACCTTCTTCCACGGTTCTGGCCAGTCCGGCATCCCACAGATTGGACGGCGTGATCCAGGCATAGCCGATGTCTTTTTCTCCCTTTTTGATGTTTATCCATGCGGAGGTAGAAAGTTTCCTGGCTGCAGTTGGGAAGAGTATTTTCTCCTCAAGAAAGATCATCTTCTTGATGGCCGAGGCAAGGGTCTTCAACTGTCGGAAAAAACTCTCCCCCTTGCTTTCCTTGAGGAATGAGTCGGCCTTTTTCAAATGCTCCCGGATCTCATCATGCTTTCCCCACATGACCTTGGACGGGCCAGTGAAATCTTTCGCCTCTAGAGCCGGAAAAAGCTGGTTCTCCTTCCTGAGATAATGTTTTTCTATTTCTTTCAACCGCTGGAATTCTTTTTTAATCTCTTCCTTATCCGGTTCTTTAAGTTCTGACTTTTTCAATTTCTTCGCCATACGGGAAAGCTTTTTAATAATCCTCTTTGTCTCCTTGTTTTCCTGGATAAAGGTGTGAATTGGATGGCCGGGGAGTTTGCTCGGTCTACCGACTTTGGAGAGGCTTTTCTCAAACACCTGAGCATGGACATCGCACAGCTTCTGGATTTCCTCAGGGGGAAATCCCTCCTTAATCAGAGCGTTCTCCATGTCCGCAATCTCTTCAGACGATGTGTTCTTGATAATATTCCGGAACTTCTTCTGCAGCTTCTCCGCAGGAACTCCCGCATGAAGCTCCTTTATGATGTTCTTTAACAACTCCTGCTTTTCTATTTTTTTGCTGTCGCTTGATTTGTTCATGTTATCCCTCCTATGTTAAATAGAGATTATTTTCCTTATTGATGGGTCCGATGAATACCCCAATGAAAATATTTCATCTATGCCCAAAGTCAGAAGAATCCAGCGATTCTTGTCTTTTGGATGTCATTATAACGCATTTGCTACAGGAAGTATTTGACATAAGTCAAAAGCCTGCGCTCAACTTGACGAAGCCAGGATTCCATGCTAAGTTACGGATGATTCAGGAGTCGCAGAAAACAAACCATTTGCTGGAAAGCGAGTGTCCCGGATGGAATTCCAAAAGAGCCCAAATTTCGTCAGCCGAGTGAAAGCCAAATGAAAAGCGCTAAGGTTCCGGAGAAAATGGCCTACCGCCTGGAAGAGGTGAGCCGCATTGCCAAGATCGACCCGGAAGTCATCGATGCCTGGGAAGAAGAGCTTTATTTTATCCAGGCCGGGCTGACCGGCTCCGGTGATAAGATCTTCAGAAAAAAGGACCTGGATATTATTCTCCGGCTGAAGGACCTGCTGGAGAAAGGGGGCATGACTCTGGCCGGAGCTAAAAGGAAGATCGAAGAGGAATTCGGGATAAAAAGCTCGACTCCTATCCACCCTGACCGCTTAAAGAAAGTGCTCGTTCGTGTCCGCGATCAGCTGCACGAAATCGTGTCTTCCTTGGATAAAAAATCAGAAAAATCATAAAATTTCTCTCCGTATTTGCTATAATAAATAACTCTATCTGGTCGGGACGTGGCGCAGCCTGGTAGCGCACACGCTTGGGGTGCGTGGGGTCGGCGGTTCAAATCCGCTCGTCCCGACCATTTTTTTTCACAAAAAACATACTTAAGGCCATTCTCAAAACCCAGAAAATCTAGCCAAAAGATAGTATTGGTAGTATAATCCCCAGACTGGCGAAACGGAAAGAAAAAGGAGGAAGAATTTGACCATAAAAATCTTGAGGCAAATTTGCAAATCGAACCCACTCATTTTCATAACATCCTTCCTGATTATCTCATCCTTTAGCTGTTCTCAAGCTGAAGAAGAGATCATAGAGATCGCCCAATACTCTCTCGACAGCTTGGAAGGAGTGATCACCCAATCCGGAGTCGCTCCTGATAAAGAAATTACGAGCGACGGCAAGGGCTCTCTGAGGATATCCGCAGACGAACCGACGGTGATCCGTCTCTTTGAAACAGGCGACCTCGATGTTGAGGATGCCCGCCTTGTATACAGGGCAAAGGTCCGATGCGAAAACGTTGAAGGGCAGGTCTTCCTCGAGATGTGGTGTCAATTTCCTGGAAAAGGCGAATTCTTCGCGCGTGGGCTCCACAACACGATATCCAGAACCACGGACTGGACTTCTCTTGAAGCCTATTTCTTCCTGAAAAAAGGCGAAAATCCGGACAATATCAGGCTCAACCTGGTCATCGAAGGAACGGGCACAGCCTGGATAGATGATATTCGTCTCATGAAAGGCCCTCTTCAGTAGGGAACTTGAAAAATAAAATGAAAAACAAGGACAAACTCAAAGCGCAGGTCCTCAAGCTGGCCGGTTTAATCGATTACCAGGAGGGATCCGTTGTCAGCCGGGAGATCATTTCAAAAAAAACTGGGACCGTCACTTTGTTCGCCTTCGACCAAGGACAGGGCCTGAGCGAGCATACGGCTCCCTTTGATGCTCTGGTTTACTGTGTGGATGGAGAAACTGAAGTTACGATCTCTGGAAATCCTATCCGGCTGAAAGAAGGAGAGATGGTGATCATGCCCGCCCACGAGCCTCATGCGCTCAAAGCAATCCAGAGGTTTAAGATGCTCCTGATCATGATCCGCGCCTGAAGAATGAACACAGCCAAGAAAAGATTCACCAACCGCCTCATCCATGAGCAGAGCCCTTACCTGCTTCAGCATGCCCGTAATCCTGTGGACTGGTATCCCTGGGGACAAGAAGCATTTGAAAAAGCAAAAAAGGAATATAAGCCTGTCTTTCTCTCCGTTGGTTATGCAACCTGCCACTGGTGTCACGTGATGGAGAAAGAATCATTCGAAGACCCTGAAGTGGCCAGGCTGATGAATGAAGCTTTTGTATCTATCAAAGTTGACCGGGAAGAGCGTCCTGACATCGACTCGGTCTACATGAAGGTTTGTCAGCTTCTCATGGGAAGCGGTGGCTGGCCCCTAAACATTATCATGACCCCGGATAAAAAGCCGTTCTTCGCTTCTACCTATATTCCCAGGGAAAACCGTTTTGGCCGGCTTGGGATGCTGGAGCTCATCCCCCGCTTGAATGACCTTTGGAAAAACAGATCAGAAGAGCTCGAGGATTCTGCTGATAAAATCATCGCTGTCCTCAAAGAATCAGCTGAAGGAAAGCAGCCTGTAACTCTTGACGCAGATATGCTGGAGGCAGCCTACAAGCAGCTCGAGCAGCAGTTCAACCCGGAATCTGGCGGATTCGGTCTTTCTCCAAAATTTCCAGTCCCGCACAACCTCTTTTTCCTGCTTCGTTACTGGAAGAGGACAGAAAAGGAAAAAGCGCTCGAGATGGTGGAGAAGACTCTCCAGTCCATGCGGCAGGGAGGCATCTTCGATCATCTGGGTCACGGATTCCACCGCTACTCGACGGATGCAAAATGGCTGGTCCCTCACTTTGAAAAAATGCTTTACGACCAGGCACTGCTGGCCATGGCTTATATTGAAGCTTATCAGGCAACCCGAAACGATGAATACAGGAGAACGGCTGAGGAGATCTTCAGCTATATTCTTAGAGATATGACATCCCCGGAGGGCGCCTTCTATTCAGCTGAAGATGCCGACAGCGAAGGGATAGAAGGAAAATTCTATCTCTGGACCTACGATGAAATCCTGAACACACTCGGGAAAACTGAAGCTGAGCTGGCCGTTCAGGTCTTCAACATAAAAAAAGAAGGGAATTTCGTTGAGGAAGCCTCGGGCAAAAAAACCGGAGTGAACCTCCTTCATCTTAAAAAAACGCTAGCCGAAACGGCTTCGGCCTTGAACTTAAGTCCTGAAGTCCTGAGCCAGAAGCTGGAAAAAATCCGGAAGAACCTTTTCTCGGCAAGAGAAAAGCGTGTCCGGCCTCTCAAAGACGATAAGATCTTAACAGACTGGAACGGCCTGATGATCGCCGCCCTGGCCAAAGGAGCCCAGGCTTTTGACGAGCCGGGTTACGCCAAAGCGGCCATCATGGCAGCCGACTTCATCCTGAAAAATATGCGCAGCCCGGACGGCAGGCTCCTTCACCGCTACCGGAAGGGAGAAGCTTCCATACCAGCCTTCCTGGATGACCACGCCTTCCTTGTCTGGGGCCTCATCGAGCTCTACCAGGCGAGCTTTGATGCTCGCTTTCTCCAGGCAGCTCTGGAACTGAATGATATAATGCTCGCTCATTTCTGGGATAAGCAAAACGGAGCTTTCTACTTTTCTGCTGACGACGGAGAGCGACTGCTCATCCGCCAGAAAGAGGTCTATGACGGAGCGATCCCATCGGGAAATTCGGCAGCCATGCTCAACCTCCTGCGCTTGAGCCGGATGACCTCCAACCCAGGGCTCGAGCATAAGGCTGCCCAGATCGGACATCACTTCTCCCCTGATGTCAGTCGCTCCCCCTCTGCGTTCAGTCTGATGATGACTGCGGTTGACTTGGGAATCGGGCCTTCCAACGAAGTCGTCTTAGCCGGAAGCTCAGCGGCAGAGGACGCCCAAGCCATGCTCCAAGCTCTTCGGTCTGAATTCCTTCCTAACACAGTCGTTCTTTTCATCCCTTCGGACCGGGATGCACCGGACATTCTGCGACTCGTCCCTTTTGCCTCAAAAATGAAGACAATAAAGAATAAAGCAACGGTCTACGTCTGTCAGAACTTCACCTGCCAGCAACCGACGACAGATATTGATAAAATGCTTCACTCCCTTGGAGTCAAAAAACCGAAAAACAGGCAAAAGTCATGATAGGAAAAAGAGAGCTGATGAAATCCTACGAAGTCATCGATAAGGTTTTAATCTGCACTCCCAAATGTTAAAATGCTTCTTCTCAGCGGACTCGTTATGTGTCTGATTTCGTTATTTTCAGATCGAAACAACTGGCTGAGATAAAAAATGAAATCCATGAAACCGCTCATTCTTTTGACCAATGATGATGGCTTTTTCGCTGAAGGCATAGAATCTCTCTTTCGAAGTCTGAAAGGCCTGGGAAATGTCTACATCATCGCTCCGGACAGGGAGAAAAGCGCCACTTCTCTCGCTCTCACCCTCCACCGCCCCCTGCGGGTCAAAAGGATCAAATCCAAGGTCTATGCTGTGGATGGCACTCCAGCAGATTGTGTCTACCTGGCTTTACAAAAACTTCTGCCGCGAAAACCCGTACTGCTCATCAGCGGCATCAACCGAGGCCCCAACCTGGGCCAGCAGGATATTTCCTATTCAGGAACGGTGGCCGCCGCGATCCAAGGAAGCTTTCTCCGGATACCTTCTCTGGCTGTCTCCCAGCTGCCCGACAAGAAACATCACTACTCCTTTGATTTCGCAACCAGGTTTGTGACCGCACTTGTTGAGAAAGCGCTCAAGAAGCCGCTCCCGGAAAAAACAACGCTCAACATCAACATCCCCCCGCCGCCCGTGAAGGGAGTGAAGGTCGTCAAGCTGGGACAGAAGAGGTACAACCCGGAGATCATTGAAAAGGAAGACCCCAGGAAAAACATCTATTACTGGATCGGGACAGGCCATCCCCAAGCCGAGGGGGGTAAAGACAGCGATGTCAAGGTCATTACTGAAGGATACATCACCGTGACTCCTCTTCAGACCGACATGACAGACCGCAAATTCTTTCAAAATCCGATTTTCAAGGAGATTTTCGCTGCTATCGCCAATGAAATTTCTTAAAAAACTCTATGACTGGGTTCTTCACTGGGCGGAGACCCCCTACGGCCCTCTCGCCCTTTTTCTTCTGGCCATGGCTGAGAGCTCCGTTTTCCCTATTCCCCCTGACCCTCTCCTCATAGCTCTTTGTCTGGGGGCCATAAAGAAATCCTGGCGTTTTGCTTTTTACACCTCTCTGGCCTCTATCATAGGCGGAGCGATCGGTTATCTTATCGGCTTCGGGGTCTGGGAAGGTGTTGATTCCTTCTTCTTCAAATATGTCCCCGGGTTCACAGAAAACCTTTTCGAACGGGTGACCGCGAATTTTCACGAATACGGTTTCTGGTACGTGTTCGCTGCCGGCTTCACTCCCATCCCCTACAAGGTCTTTACCATCGCCTCTGGAGTGTTCAAGCTCAACTTCATTCTTTTTTTGATCGCGTCTGCCGTCAGCCGCTCCCTCCGCTTTTTTGTCGTGGCAGCCTTATTCCGCAAATTCGGACCAAGCATCAAGGGCTTCATCGAAAAATATTTCAACTTCTTAGCCGTCCTTTTTTTTATCCTTCTTCTTGCCGGATTTCTGGTCGTCAGATTTATAATAAAATAGAACAGGTCGCTTTAAGTAAGATGGATCTTCTCTTATCAGCAGAAAAGCGAATTGAGAATAAAAAGAAACTATTTCAGGATTTAATAATGATATTTTGAACAAGCTCCTTGACAGGTAACGACAAGGAAGCGAAATGCTCTCAAGATGAAAGCAGCGGATAAACTCAGTCAAATCCAGCAGGCACTGGATGCTCTTTCTGCCCATGAGGCCGAATGCAGACTCTGTCCCCGGGAATGCGGTGCCAACAGGAAAAATGGGGAAAAAGGCATCTGCCAGAGCGGCAATCTGGCCTCAGTATCCCATACTCTCCTCCATTACGGAGAGGAGCCTGTCCTAAGTGGGTTCGCCAGCCAGGCTGGTAAGAGAACAACTCATACCCGTCAACCGGCCGGATCAGGGACCATCTTTTTCTCTGGCTGCAACCTCAAGTGCTTGTTCTGCCAGAATTATCAACTGAGCTGGTTGAACCAGGGCGAGTCAGTCACTGATGAAGAACTGGCTTTGATGATGCTCGACCTCCAGGAAAAAGATGCTCTGAACATCAACCTGGTTTCCCCGGGTCATGTGATACTTCCCATCCTGAGAGCCCTGAGAATAGCTGTCCAGAAAGGCCTCTCCATCCCCATTGTCTACAATTCCAATGCGTACGAGAAGGTTGGGGTCATAAGATGCCTGGAAGGAATAGTCGATATCTATTTGCCTGATTTGAAATATTTCTCTCCCGGGCTCTCATCACGATATTCCGAGGCTCCTGATTATTTTCTTCGGGCCAGCCAAGCCATCCTGGAAATGTACTGCCAGCAGCCCACTTTGCGGCTCTCGGAAAGAAAGGCAGCTCTTGAGGGGCTGATCATCAGGCATCTGATCCTCCCCGGAGAAACGGCGGACTCCCTGGCAGTGTTGGAATGGATAGCCCATAACATCAGTCCCTATGCCTGTCTGAGCCTGATGAGCCAGTATCACCCCTGCTATCAAGCTCCGCAGGAAATTCAGAGGAATATCTCGCCTGAGGAATACAGCAAGGTCAAGGACAAGGCCGAAGAGCTGGGCTTCCAAACCCTTTTCCTCCAGTCCGAACCCTTTTCCGGAGATGAGCACCTCATCCCTGATTTCAACCTTAAATCACCCTTCAAATGGAAATAGTATTACGATGAAAATCCTTTTCACCTGTAAAGAATTTCCCCATGCCAAGATCATCGGAGGGCCGATCATCATCTACAACCGATTGAAATACCTCTCCAGAAATCACCTCGTCTCCTTGGCGGCATTCTCCAAAGAAGAAGATAAGGAATACATCCCGACAGTGAAGCCTTTCTGCCATGATCTCCAGCTCGTATCCTCTCCTCCTCGGCGCTCGACTCTGAAGACCGTACGGGATTTTTTCTTCTCACCCATCCCCCACTATTTTCTCCGAGTCCATGGATCACAGCAAATGGCCGCAACCATTGCTGACATGGTCCGGAAAGACAGTTACGATTTCGTCATCGCTGAGTACTCGGTCATGGGACAGTTCATCCACCACAATCCGCTGCTTCCTCCGGTCCGGCGGGTGATGTCTGTCCATGAATGCTACTATCTGGCGAGGCGCAAAGCCTTCCGCCACAACGCCTTGGGGCCTGCCAAGCTCAAGGAAGCCATAAACCTCAAAGGATTGAAAAAATACGAATTCGAAATGTACAGGAATGCGGATAAAGTCCTCACCCTGACTCCCGAGGGGAAAGATGAGCTTTTGGAAATCTGCCCAGAACTGGACATCTCTGTCGTCCCCCACGGCGTGGATGTGGAGAATTTTTCCTTCTCCGAGTTCACGGAAAAAGAGAAAATCATCGTCTTCGTCGGGAATTACCTGCACTATCCCAACGTGGACGCCGTCCTCTATTTTTATCGGGAAATCTGGCCGCGAGTGAGATCCCGGCTTCCAGATGTTCGGTTCATCATCGTCGGTCAAGCTCCTCCTCCTCAGATCCAAAACCTTTCCAAAGATGAGGCCATCACAGTGACAGGCAAAGTGGATGATGTCCGTTCTTTCCTGAGAAAGGGGCGGATTTTCATCTGTCCGGTTAGACTCGGCGGGGGTTTTAGAGGAAAGATCCTGGAAGCCATGGCCATCGGGCGCCCGGTGGTCTCTACCTCACTGGGTGCACAAGGGGTTCCCGTTCATCAAAGAGAAAACATCATCATCGCTGATACTCCTGATGAATTCGCCCAGGGCGTCCTGGATGCGATGAATGATGACCCGCTTTTCGACCGGATAAGGCTAAAGGCCCGAAAGATGGTGGAAGAGAATTATGCCTGGGAGAAGGGCGTTCAGATCATGGAGGAAGCCCTGGAAAGGATGCTCAAGGAAAAGCCTCTTGCCAAATCAAAGGAGCCACGAAAATGAAAATCACGATGGTCATCCCCAGCTACTGGGGCCGTAAAAAATCCAAAGGCTGGAGGAGCTCAGATTCTGTCTACGATCACCCCACTCCCCTGGATGAAGAAGGGACACTCGAACGGGCCCTGAACAGTGTCGCTAATCTCAAAGACAAAAATTTTAACCTTGTTGTCCTCGGCGTTTCCGCAGCGGAGGATATCCAGGCGGAGGTCGAATCGAGAATCACTACAATCGTGGCCAACTCAATTCCTGGAGTAGAAACACTCCTTCTTTCCTATTCCCATCTGGCCACGATCCACCATTACCTGACCGAACATAAAAAAGAACGATTCATCCCTCTGCTTCAGCTCGAAGGCTACTCCAACGTCCGAAACCTCTGTCTCTTTGCTGCCCATCTCCTGGGTTCAGAAGCTGTTGTGCTTATCGATGATGACGAGATCTTCGAGGATCCCCAATTCATGGAAAAGGCTCAGGAGTTTATCGGAAAGGAATTCGAGGGTGATGAAGTGCTGGCTGTAGCCGGCTACTACATTAACCCGGACGGCGATTTCCTCATCAACAAGGAAGCTTTACCCTGGATGACTCACTGGAACAAGGTCGACTGCATGAACCGCGTTTTCCAAGAGATAATCGGCAAAGAGCCGAGGCTAAAGGAGACTCCTTTTGTCTTCGGGGGAAATGCAGTCATACACCGCAAGCTCTTCATGTCAGTCCCGTTCGATCCTGCCATCACTCGGGGAGAGGACATTGACTTTTTGATCAACGCCAGGATGTTCGGTTTCAAATTCTTTCTGGATAATCAGCTCTCGATCAAGCACAAGGCTCCTCCCAAGCCCCATCCTGAGTGGCGGAAAGTGAGAGAGGACATTTTTCGCTTCATCTATGAGAAACGAAAACTCGATGCCCAGGAGCCTGTCCCGGGAATGACAGAGGTCACGGCTGATGAGCTCGGCGTCTATCCCGGGGAATTCCTGAAGGATGACCTGGAGGAACGCATCTTCCGTTCCAACCTCATGCTGGCTGCGGATTATCTGATCAAAGGCGAACCAGAGGGTGCGGCAGAATGCTTGAAAAACATCCATTTTGCCAGGACCCCGCCCTTCTCTGACCTGAATCCTTTCCAGAACTTCATCAGGCTTCAGAAAGAGTGGAAAGATCTGATGGAATTTTTCTCATCAGAAAAAGTATATAAGGATTTATGCAGCCAACTTGGCTATCCGCACGATTGAACCTCCAAAGGTTCCTTCTTCGCCAACGATCAAAAAAGCGGATCCAAGAGGAAGCATTTTATTCTCGATTTTTGACAAAGCAGAGTTGCTTTCTATTAACTGAATGAGATTTCTGTAATATAGATTAAACAAATTCAGCTTGGGGAGGCAAAAATGGAATTGGTCTCGAATTAATCAAACTTATTCTCTCTTTTTCTGTGATTGCAGAAGCTCTAATACACTAGAATAAAAGGTAAAAATAGGACAAAGTAGGAAATAATAAGACATTTCATTAAAATTACTTTACAAAATATAAGTTAGCTTTTATATTGTCATAGACGATGGGATAGACTTCTATGAGTAAAAGAGGGGCAAGATGGATTCTTTTATTAACCTCAGTAGTCCTTTTAAATGTAATTGCTTGCTCAGAAGATGATGTGAATTTCAAGTCAATATTTAGCATCAGGCTTTCAGGTGGAATGAATTACCTGCCGCTCGAAGATATCAATAAATGCCTTAGCTCGGTGAATAATAACAAAACATTTAAGTATTGGCGAGAGAATGATCCATCTCGCATAGACGGTAAAATTGCACAGCTGAACAGCTGGCTTCCTGACTGGGAAGCAGAATTGATGATTAATATCAATCCAGTAATTGGCGTAGGTATCGCGACATCCGGGGCTTTTAATAGGCAGAACGAAAGTTCTCTCACTTACACATACGTGGGCTCAGCCGGGAATCAGATTACCACAATGAGTTATGAGCCGGAAATCCAAGTATCGATGCCCATTAAGTTAAGTGTCTACTATGCATTGCATCCACGAAAAAGTAGAAACATCTTCTTTACGGCAGGAATCGGATATTATGAAGGAAGAATGAAGCAGTATTCTAAATATGAAGTGACTGATCCTTCCGGAGGCTATGGCTGGTCCAGCCATTATTGGGAGACTGATCGTAAATTCTCTCTCGGTTTTCATGGTGGGCTAGGAATGGAATATATTTTAACCAAGAATCTAGCTTTGGTTATAGAGGCACGCGGAAGATATGTCAGGATAAATGATTTCAAAGGTAGAAGACGATGTGAGTTTAGTGATTCATTATTAATAATAGAAGAGGCGGGTAGCCTTTATTATTTCACCAGGTTTGATTCAGGAATTGGCGCAAGATATGCTGATTTAGAGGTTTGGGAGACGCCTCCTGAAAGTACTACTTGGGATTTGGATGATTTAAGAAAAGCTGCTTTAAATCTAAGTGGAGTATTACTAAAAATTGGCATAAGAATAAAACTATTTTAGAAGGGAGGTGATAGAAAAAATTATTGAAAAACTAAGAAAAGATTAACAAAAATACTTTCAGAAAAAACCTTAAAAGGGGGGAAAAATGAAAAAGTCGCACTTATTAATTTTATTTGTCTCGTTATTTCTTTCTATAACTTCTTTGAACATCAACTCTAGGGGCACTCAGGATACCTATGATTCTCAAGACGGATATGTTCCAAATGAGGTATTAGTGAAATTTCACAAAGAAGTTGGCAGATATTTTATTCAGAGAGCTGTTGATTCTGTTTTAGGAAAGGTAATGACCTATCTCGATGAAGAAATTAGCCCTTTTGCCTGGAATCCTGAGGTTTCTTCCCTCAGGTCATTTCTTGCAGATCCTTATCTTCTGCACATAAAAGTTCCTAAAGAAATTGGCACCGAACAAGCAATATACATTCTCAACTTGAATCCAAATGTAGAATACGCACAGAAAAATTTTATATACTCTGTTGTTACTATTCCTAATGATACGCATTTTTCTAAACTTTGGGGAATGAGAAACACTGGTCAGACAGGGGGAACGTCAGATGCAGACATTGATGCTGATGAGGCCTGGGGTGTTTTTACTGGGAGTTCAGACGTTGTCGTAGCTGTAATTGATACTGGGATCGATTACAATCACGATGATTTGGCGGCAAATATATGGACAAACCCTGGAGAAACAGGAAGCGGTAAAGAATCAAACGGAGTTGACGATGACAGCAACGGGTACATTGATGATTGGCGGGGTTGGAACTTTGTGAACAATAATAACAATCCTATGGATGATAATTACGATGACAATACATACCACGGAACCCATGTTGCTGGCACAATAGGGGCAGTAGGAAATAATGAGACTGGAGTAGTTGGAGTAAATTGGAATGTAAAGCTTATGGCAGTAAAGTGTTTTAACTGGGAGGGGTCTGGCACTACCGTAAATGAAATTAAGGCAATAGATTACTCAACAGATAACGGCGCACATCTCTCAAACAACAGCTGGGGTGGCGGTGCCTACGACCAAGCGTTGTATAATGCCATTAAAAGAGCAAGAGATGCGAAAAAGCTCTTTGTTGCTGCTGCCGGAAATTATGGAGATAGTGGAAAGAATACGGATAATGATCCATTTTACCCAGCTTGTTATAACCTTAACAACATAATTTCCGTACTTTCTACTGACCATAATGATAATAAATCTGGATTTTCTAATTACGGCGCCAATTCTGTAGATATTGGGGCTCCTGGTGGAACAAACGATGGATCTGTAAAAGATATATACAGTACAAAACGCTACGATGCCTATAGATACTTAGCTGGAACATCAATGGCGGCACCTCATGTGACAGGCATAGCTGCTCTAGCGTGGGGAAAACTTCCTTATCCTCCTTTCACATATACTCAGCTTAAATCGAGAATATTAACTAAGAAGGATAGTAAATCTTCATTAAGTGGCAAATGCGTCTCAGGTGGAAGAGTTAATGCGTACAAAGTCATTTATGATTCTTCCGTCCCTAGTGCTCCTAGCAACCTAGGTGTAACAGCGACTGCATGGGACTTGATAAGAATAAGCTGGAACGATAACTCAAGTAACGAAATTGGGTATGAAATTCAAAGGAAAGCGGAAGGCGAGTCCAATTTTTCATATTATGCGAGCGCCAGCGGTTCTTCCTACGATGACTATAACGCTACGACTGGAACTACTTTTTCTTACAAAGTAAGAGCTTATAATATGGCTGGTTTAACTTCATTCATTGGGCCTCTCAGTGATGAAGTACCTGACGAAGAACCTGATGCACCAAGCGGACTAAACGGTTATTTCTCTTACGGTAAAGGTGCGGTCATACTTACTTGGAGCGATATGTCGGATAATGAACTAGAATTTGTTATTGAAAGAAAAGACGAGTGGTGGCCTTATTGGCAAGAAATTGGCAGGATTGATTTTAATACTCCTACTTTCGAAGATTACGAAGTTTATGCTGATACATTTTACTGGTATCGGGTATATGCTACCAATCCAAAAGGCGACTCTTCTCCTTCTAATGTAAAGCAAGTTTATGTTCCGCAGTATTAACGTAGGTGAAGGACTAAACGAAAACAGAATTTGATAAAAAATTTGTGCAGTAAACACTCATTAAGGTGAGTGAGCGAGGCAATTCCTGATGCCAATTATTGAAATATCACATTATCCATTAAATATCGCCTAATATAATCTAACAAATCAATTTGTGGGAAGTAGCTGAAGCGGCCAGAGAAGATTCAGCGAATGGAGAATGGCGCTAAAAAAATCTGAGTGAGAGCAAAGCTACTTGCCAAAGCTTATACTTATAATATCAAAATCTCAATCATGGAAAAGAGAGGCTTGCGATTCAGGGTAATCTCTTGACAGGCAGGTATACTTTGGGCCGGGGAAGGATGTTTTCCGGCACACCCAGGGCAGAAGCCAGCTCGCGGAGTTTGTCCTGGGTCTTCTGGATATTATCAGGGCCCATGCGAAGAAGATATTTCTGGGCCTCGCTCAAGTTCTCCAGCCCCGGATCAGCGATGGCATAGGATATAACTTTTTTATCCAGGAGCATATCTCCCCGGACCATGGGCACTTTGAGCAACTCGACTATGGCCCCGAACAGTGCCTCATCAAAATCCTGATCAGGATAGCCTAATTCCCCATAAGCTTCCTGGATAAGAGGCTTGGCTCGCCTGTAAAGAGCTACGGTCTGTGCGGCATCCAGGGAGCTGAAGACATCTGCAACAATGTCATATCGCTTGTATCCTGCTGGATCGACGTAATAACGCCGGTTCCGGACTCTGACCTTGAATTCCCCTTCGGGCTTGAAAAAGTCAATCTGAGGACGGGGGCTCAATCCGTTGGCTATGTTATCGACCGCCGCTGTAAACCTTCGGATCAATTCCTTGCTTCTTAACCAGGACTCCAGTTTCTGGTTGGCAGAGAGTCCTCCAGCTAAACTCCGGATGATCTCATCGCTTTTATCAAGCTCGACCTGAAGGGGCTCTCCGGCCTCTTCTCCGGCCACGGGCTCTTCTTGCACTGCTTGAATTGCCTGTTCCTCGACGACCTCCTGAACAGGAAGCGCTTCCTTGGCCCTGTCTCGGATGAAAAAATAATAGACAACAACGACCAACGCCACCGCTACAATGACCAGACTTCCGGTAAGAATGACCTTTTTTTGTTCTTCCATCCGGCTTCTCCCTTTCTCAGTCAAGCCGACTCACATTCCCTAGGGCGCTTTTTTTTAACAGCTAATAACAGTGATACTTGATATAAGATATAACATTATATATACAGAAAGAAGAATTACAACCTGTATTATTCCCTTTCAGCCCATTCTATTTGAATTCCTTGATATGAATATCCCCCGCAGCGGAGTATAAGGAAATATAAGTTCCTCCTTCTCCAAGCTTGAATGCGGTTTTTCCCGAAGAAGGGATCTTGTCTGGAAAAAAGGCATTGACTATCTTCCCCGAAGGCGCATTCGCTTCCACACTCGCCCCAACGACGCTCTCAAGATAAAGAACTATATCCCCTTTCTCCATGGATATCCTGACTTCGTCCTCTTTCCGAAGGTCCACAAGGTCTGCCTCAACATATCCCTCGCCTAAAGATACAAAAAGAGAGCCTGAAAAATTCTCAACCTTCACACTTCCTTCCATTAACTCGATGACAATCTCACCGTATAAATCAGCGACGACAATATCCCCTGCTCTGGAGACGATATTTTTCAACTGGATATGATGAGGAACATTCAGATAAAAGTCATAGGCAGGACGGTTTTCACTCCCTCTCCCGGGCTGGGCCTTTATTTTAATGAAATCCTCGAACTTATCAAAATCTATCTTTGGAACCACACGCCACCACGGCTGCCATCTCATCTGCCAGGAATAGGAGCGGGTGAAGCTTCTTTCCACATACATTTCCAGCTCATTCCTGTCCCACCCGACAATCTCCACGTTGCCGCTATCATTCTCCAGAGAAAGAGTCCCGCCCGGCTTTAAGGCAACGGATTTATGGTATTCAACCCAAGAACGGCCAACCTGATAGCCAGGATAATCTCCCAATGATACGATACACGAACACACAAAAGGAAAGGCAGCCATGAAAAGGATGGCGATGTGAGCCAGCCGGCATATCCTTTGTTTCATTTTGAGTATAATTATACGGATTTGGCGGGACGAAGTCCTCTAAAATTTGCTCGTCCTCACTTCAAAAAAGATGAAATTCTTGATTTCTTCGACTTTCTTCTTGAATCGAATCCTGAAATTTGTCATAGTTTATTCTCGAACTGCAAATGATCTTCGCAAACTCTTATCGGTCCTGCAAAGAGTGGCGCCTTCGATGACTAAATCCATGTTTTTCTCAGGCGTCAGGAGAAAATCATTTGCAGGAAATATCACTCCCCTATTCCCCTTCACCGGTTTTTTCCAAGGAGGATAACATGGGCGGTTTATTCGGTGTCGTTTCCAGAGAAGACTGCGTGGACGACCTTTTCTTCGGAACAGACTATCATTCTCATCTGGGCACGAAAAGAGGCGGGATGGCCGTCAAGAATCCAGAAGGATTCATCAGGTATATTCATAATATCGAGAATGACCAGTTCAGGTCAAAATTCGAACAGGATATCCAGAAGATGAACGGGACCAAAGGGATAGGAGTGATCAGCGACTACGATGACCAGCCTCTGCTTATTCGCTCTCATCTGGGAAAATATGCGATCGTGACAGTCGGCGTTATCAACAATACAGATGAATTGACGAAAGAAGTGTTTGACAGAAGGATGATCCACTTTGCCGAGATGGGGGGTGGAGAGGTCAATCCTACCGAGCTGGTCGCAGCCTTGATCAACCAGGAATCGAGTTTCGAAGAGGGAATCCGCAGCGCCCACGAAGCCATAGAGGGCTCATGCTCACTCCTCCTGCTGACTGAAGAGGGAGTCTATGCGGCAAGAGACAGGCTGGGAAGGACTCCGGTAGTTATCGGCGAAAAAGAAGGGAGTTACGCCGCCACTCTGGAAACATGTGCCTTCCCCAACCTCGGGTTTGAGATAAAAAAATTCCTCGGACCCGGAGAGATCGTTCTTATGACCGAAGATGGCGTGGAACAGAAAAAACCGCCCGGAGAAAGGATGCAGATCTGCGGCTTTCTCTGGGTCTACTACGGATACCCGGCTTCCACCTACGAGGGAATCAACGTCGAAAGCGTAAGAAACAGATGCGGAGCGATTCTGGCAAAAAAAGATGACATCGAGGTCGACATGGTCGCTGGCATACCCGACTCAGGAATCGGACACGGCCTGGGCTATGCCAGCGAAGCAGGCATACCTTTCAAAAGACCTTTCGTCAAGTACACTCCCACCTGGCCGCGGAGTTTTATGCCTCAGGACCAGAACATCAGAGACCTGGTGGCCAAGATGAAGCTTATCCCGATCAAAGAGCTGATCGAGGGGAAAAAGGTGCTCTTCTGCGAGGATTCCATTGTCAGAGGGACCCAGCTCAAGGACACCATCCAGAGGCTTTACGACTGTGGTGCCCAGGAAGTGCACATGAGGCCCGCCTGCCCCCCTCTCACATTTAAATGCAAATTCCTGAATTTCTCGAGGTCAAAATCAGAACTGGACCTTGCGGCCCGAAAAGCCATAAAGGAGATAGGCGGAGATGACAGCAAAGACTTAAAAGAGTATTCCAAAGCAGACACAAAAAAATATACGGCGATGGTGGAAAAGATAAGAGAAAGGTTAAGACTCACCTCGCTCAAATATCAAAGACTCGAAGACCTGGTAAAGGCCATCGGCCTCCCCAAAGAAAAAATATGTACTTACTGCTGGGATGGTGTCGACTTGAAATAAGCCTGCAGATCAGGGTAATCCAATCCGAGAAAGGGGCTTTTTACTCAAAAAAAGATGTCTTCTTGAATTTGAGGAGCGCATCTGTTTCCTGTTTTTTTTCGTCCGATTCCACTTCTTTGTATTCTGCCTCAAGCTTAATTTGTTCTTTCTCTCCATACAGCCTGAGTTTTATTTCTGTTTTTTCGCTGCTCCAGAGTGAATTGTACTCCAGGTGACCAAGGCTGAGGGCGAGTCCCCACTTGGAGTAGTCCTCTTTGTGCTGAGGGTTGAGCCAGTTGATGTTATCCAGCGGCGGTTTCCCATGGATCTCGGTCAGGTATTCCTTGACCTTTTTATAGTCCCTGAAATAATCATTCTTGTATTCATGCTTCACAAAAAAATTGTATTTGCCCTTGATCAACCTGTCCTTGTCGAAAATGTACTCGATAAAGCAGTCCATCTCCTTGATCCGCTCTTGGTACAACATCATCTCCAATTCACCCAACTCAACCATCTGGTCAGGAGCGCCTTCCAGCCTGATGACCTCCTCTCTACTCATCCCCCATCTCGCCTCTCTGAACTGCTTCTCCTGCTTATCCTCCTCATAAAGAGTGGCGATATTGGTCACCACAAAAAGCCTTTCCACATCAGAATCGTGGACATACCCCGCTTTCGTTCCCGATTTCTCTGAAGTAAAAATGACCTGGTTCCAGACTCTTTTAAATTTCCGGGTATGGCGCAAGGTGAGGAGGGTTCCCTTTTCAACGGTAGCAACGATGGGGCTGTTTTTATCCGGATTGAGGTAGATATGGGCTGTCTCGGAAGATACTCTCAGTAGCTTCTTGTCAGCCAGGAGTGGCCCGGTGAGGAAGGAGAGAAACAGGGTCAAAAGGATGAGGTTGCGGCCGATCACTCTGACTGAGTTTGAAGTCTTCATTTATCCAGAGTCTGCCTTAAAAACAGGGTTGTTAACATCCGAGAGACGGGCATCCGAAGAAATTACTCCTCCGAATCCCCGTACTCTCTCCCGTTGCTCAAGAATAGGCTACCAAGAGGCATTGAATCTGACAATCCCCTTTTGGGATGATTTTGAAAAGGAAATCTTATCACCCTTAAAGGTGTAATATTGGGGACGTTCCCTAAGGGGACACCTTATCTTTCGATGATGTTTAAGAAGTCAATGGAATAAAATAAGGTGTCCCCTTAGGGAACGTCCCCTTTAATTACATCATGGAGTGCTTCAAGCCCTTTGGCGACACCGGTCTTCAGGTTCACCCGAAGAACTCGCCGATCCCGCTCCCTGAGAGCCCTGCCATCTCCTTCAGCCTGAGCTTTGATCAAGTTTCCGAAATCATAACCGGTCTCAGGAACGGGCAGCCCCATATCGGGCTCATCGATCAGCTGCAGGAAAAGGCCCGCATTCTGTCCTCCTTTGTGAAACTGTCCGGTGGAATGAAGAAAACGGGGACCATAGCCCAGGGTTGTGGCCAAACGAGTACGATATAAAAGCTCTTGCCTGATATCTTGAAGAGCCTTTGTCATCTTTGGCGTCGGAGCGAGGTAAGCCTGGAGAGAGATATAATCACCAGGTCGGGCCTGGCTCAACCACTCTTTTAAGGAATGAGCAAGCGCTTCGGAATCGTCTATTGACCAGGCATCAACAGCCCTCCCTTCCGTTTCTTTGCCTCTCTTTTCCATAGCCTTTCTGGTGAAATCCTTGGCCAACTGAACGTCGGGTTGATTGAAAGGATGAATCCCGAGCACAGAGCCGGCAGCAGCCACAGCCACCTCCCAGGAAAAAATCTCCCTTCCGAGGTCGAATTTATCCTTCAGCCAGATCTGGATCACAGGATGGCCGGCTTGGTTTAAAGCATATATCCGCTCTTCCACCTCCTGGTCATCCTCTCCCTTCAGAGTCAGGAAGACAAACAGCCTGTCCTGGCCATAATCTTCAGAGGGAACAGAGGGTTCGCCAGCCACCGGCAATATCCCTTTCCCGTCCTTGCCCGTGCTTTCAGCAATCAATTGTTCCAGCCAAACGGGAAAGCTGCTGATCGATGAAGAAGCAAAAAAGGTCAGTTTATCCCTTTTTTTTGCGATTTCACCCAGGGCCGCTCCCAGGATGAGGCCTGAAGCTTTCTCCTCCGAGACAGAGAAGGCACAATTCTCTGATGACATCCGCGCCCGGCCAAGCAGCCTCTGGATATCCATTCCTATCAGGGCAGCCGGGACCATCCCGAAGCAAGTAAACGCAGAGTAGCGGCCTCCAACATCTGGATCGGCTTCAAAAACTCTCCGGAAGGCTCTTTCGAGAGCCAGATTCTGAAGAGGAGTTCCGGAATCAGTGATGGCTACGAAATGCCGGCCTGGTTGGTCTGCCGCCTGGCTCACCCTGCTCCAGAAATACCGGAATAAGGAGAGAGTCTCCAACGTGGTTCCTGACTTGCTGGAAACCAGGAAAAGCGCCCGCTGAAGATCGATCTTTTCTTCCACAGCCAGCACAGCAGAAGGATGCGTACTGTCCAGGACAATCAACCGCGGATAACCGTCCGCGTTGCCGAAAGTCTTCTGGAAAACGTCCGGAGCCAGGCTCGAACCTCCCATCCCGAGGAGAACGACATGGCACATTCCCTCATCCTTGACCTGCTCGGCAAAAAAGGCAAGATCTTCCAGCCTGCCTTGCATTGTCTCCGGAAGCGATAACCAGCCCAGGCGGTCCGTGATCTCAGGTTGAGCTTCGGGAAACCAGAGTGTCGGGTCTCTGGACCACAGCCTTCGACAGAAATTCTGTTCCTTCCAGAGCTTCAGTCTCTTTTCAACCTGAGCTTGAAACTCCCCAATCTTAAATATTTGATGATCACTCATTCAATTTTGATCAAGAATGATGATAGGCTATGTGAAAATAAGCTTATCTAATCGAACCTGTAAATGAATCCCGTGAAGCGGGGCACTGTGTATGATTTGATGACCTTTTTTATGAGCTCTATGAAAATACCTTTGCTGTTCCTCAAGTTCTTGCTCAGGACTTCGACCGGCGTCGGCTCCTCCTTGACCCCGTTGGCGTAATCCACTCCGAAACCGACTAGCGCGAAGGGCATTTCGAGTTCTCCAGCAAGGACGATCTCCGGACCCGCTGTCTGGCTGACAAACGAAGCAAAGCTTTGCAGAAGGCGGATCTCAGGCTTTGAATTGAAACGCGGTCCGCAGGCATGGGCATAGACAGCATCTGTGATCGGGTTGTCTGCGGCAGCGATGATCTGCTGCCTCAACTCTTCTGAAAAGGGGCTGGAGAAAATATAATGTCCTTTTGAGCTCTCTTCCGTATCATTGAATATCGAGCAGGCTTCACCGCTCGGCAGCCGATTATCAGGGAAATACAGGTCATCGAACACAACCAGCCTGGCCAGGGGAAGGCCGGGATCCAGCACTCCACAGACAGTGGTGGCGATTATCGCTTGAGTACCCAATTCCTTGAGAGCCATCAGGTTGGCCCGGTAATTGATCATATTGGGCAGCAGGCTGTGTCCTTTACCGTGCCGGGCAAGAAAAGCCATCCGCTTGCCCCCGATGAATCCCGTCCTGACGGAAGCGGTACCGAACCTGGTCTGGGTCACTTTATTATCCCCTTTTTCGAGGTCGGGAAAATCATAGAACCCAGAACCGGATATGATGGCCAGCTCGATCATTCCAGTCCTCCCTGATTCAAAACGAATATGCTCTTCTCTGAGCCGCAAAGATCCTCCTTCTACTATCTCGAGGACTTTGCGCTCTAGAATTATTAACAAAGCGGTCGATGAAAGTCAATTGATGGGTACGGCTTCCAGGCCTTAATCCTGCGATTTCCAGCTCCAATCAGAACCCGGGCGTGAGCGTGAACTGGAGGTACCAGCCTTTGATGGGCCTGTCCAAGGGCCGGACATAATCCAAGCCCAGGACAATGAACCCAAAAAGGTTGGTACGCAGTCCAACACCCAGACTGCGGAGGAGCTCCCGATTCCCGCCGATGAACCAGGCTCTATCATCATCCCTGTCGCCGTCCTGGTCGAAATCACCATCCGTCCAGGCTATTCCGGCATCAAAAAAGGCAATAAAATCCACAGGGAAGACTCCGTAATAACCCTTGCCGATTCCGAGAACCTGGAATAAAGGAAAACGGAGCTCCACATTGGCCACCAGCATCTTGCTTCCAAACAGCTGGTTGAAATCAAAAGGATCGGTCTCTGAATAGACCTCGTCCACGCTGAATGAATTCCAGTTGTAACCGCGGACAAGAGTCTCATAGCCGAGAAAAAGAGGATAAAGCCGGTAATCCTCGGCTCCCTTCCCATAGCGGCCATAGTGCAGGAGACGGAAAGCCAGTGTGAACGGCCGGACTGGCATGAGATAGCGGCGATAGTCGGCAAGAAATGAGTAGTAATCGATCGTACCCATCAAAGGAGTGGCCTCAAACCGGTAACTCTGCCCAAGGATGGGGCTTGTCGCTCCGTAAAAAGCACTGTCGTAAACAAAAGCAGCAGAGGCAAAGCCAAAATTAAGGCTGGCAGGCGCATCCAGCTTTTCCCTGTCTCTAAAAATCAAGAAGCCGTCAACAAGAGAATAAGCCCGGGTATAGACCTCCCGGTCAAAATCGATGATCTGGTAACCGGCAGAGAGTTCGAAACGCCTAACTTGGTTGAAAGGATAAGCCGCGAACGCGGATACTTGATAATTGATCTGGCGGTAGATCAACTCTTGCTCGACATAAGCAGGTTCGCCAAACTCATCGCTGATTCCAGCAATATAGCCTCCTGTGATATAGGGGATCCGCTGGGCAACCGCTCCCCAATTCAGCCGGCGATAGGTGTTCTGGTAGCCGATGAGGGCAGCCGAGTCCTCAAGTCGGTTATTCAGCTGGACCATCCCGGCCACGTTGTGATAGCCGAGCATGTCGCTGAAAAAAGCAGCCACTCCTCCTGCAGCAAAGGTGCCGTACCTGTCGACACCCATGGCGACCTGAGGCTGACTGATATAATCCAGCTTGAGCTTTGGCTTATAATTGCTGACTGCGTACTCAGTCCTATCAGGGAGCCCGAAAAGAGGATTATTAAGCAAGTCCAGAACCTCTCCTTCAGGCTTAATTCGTGGAGGAAGGACTGAAGGCTGGGTCTCTTCCAGAATGGGCTCAGGTTCTCTTCCCGCCAAAACCTCTGGCGTATCGATGGTGTAAATATTGTATTTCTCATCCTCGTAAACACAGTAAGCCAGGCGCTGGGTGTTTTGCGCAGCGGAAAGAGCCGGGCTGACAGCCATGATTCCGCTCACTCCGGTGTAAAGGTTGCTGACCTGAAAGATGTGCTCGCTCTCCAGTTCTAACCTATAGATATTCGTGATGCCGCTAGGGTCGGCGAGGAAATAGAGGCTTTTTGAATCAGGTGACCACTGGGGATTGATGTTCTTGGCGTTGCTGAAACCAGGCACACTTTCTATCTCTCCATTTTCCGGGTTCAGCAAAGCCATCTGATAATTCCCGATATTCAGGATGGAAAGGTCTGTGGAGAATCGATCGGTAACAAAAGCGATCGTCCGCCCGTCAGGAGACCAGGACGGGTAAAGGTCCGCATAGGGGTCATCGGTCAACTTCTTCAGAATGCCGGCTCCAAGGTCATAAACAAAAATATCCGTTAATCCGCCCTCGAGTGCTGAAAAAGCCACGAAACGTCCATCAGGGGACCAGGTCGGGTTCAGGATCTCTCCCAGGTGCGGGAAATCGACCTCTTTCTCAGTCTTCCCTTTCTTTACGTTGATCAGAGTGAGGACAGGACGGCCTTTACTGATGGCACTGAAGACGAACCGTTCTCCCTCTGCATCCCAGCATCCCGATGACTTGATGAACTGCAAGCTTTCAAAATGAGGATCTACAGCTGTCTTTATAAGTTTGCGTTCTATCTTTCCCGTTTCAGCATCGGCGAGATACATATCGATCGAGAACAGGTCACGGGTGGAAAGGAAGACGATTTGTTTTCCATCCGGGCTGAGAGCAGGTGACACATTCAGCCGGTTTTCTCTGGTTCCCTCGAACAGAAGACGGCTGAATCGGTCAGCTGCCTGAGTTTTCTCAGCTAAAGGTGTGTACGCTTTGTTCATCGATTCATGCCATTCTTTGGTGAGATCTTCAAGAGAAACACCCAGTACCTTTCTGATCGCTCCCTCATATTCTCCGGTTCTGCTGATGGACTTCATCAGTCTCGGCACGGCACCGTCTCCCCATCTGCCAGTAATGTAGGCCCAGAGGGACTGGCCGTAGCGATAAGGAAAATATTTGTAAGGATTGGCCATCTGTTTCACGGTGGGGAGTTTCTTCCTCTGGGTGGCATCACGCATCCACATAGCCGTATTGGGATCAACCGGTCCAATAGAGAGATACTCGGCCAGGCCTTCTATAAACCAGAGCGGAACCCGCATGGCTGCCGATGAACCCCCAGAATATCTCGGTGCTTCCTGGGCGGTGATGTCAAACTGGAAAGCATGGACGAGCTCGTGCCCGATGACATGATCGGATTCGGCCAGTGAAACACCCAGGGGAAGGACAATCCTTCTCTTGAACATCTCAGTCACTCCGCCTGTTCCCTCACCCAGGATTCCCGGAATGGCCGAGGTCTGCTGGAAATCCGGAGAACTGGTGTAGAGAATCAGGGGCTGCCGGCCCCTGAGCTGATGGCTAAAAATCCGGGATAGCCGGGCATACCACCTCTCAGCCATCTGAGCAGCCTGAAAAGCAGCCTCTCTCTTCTCAGGGTAGAAATAGATATCGAAGTGCTCGGTGTGCATGACTTTAAACTTGAAGGTCTCATACTGCACCTTGTTCTGCCCGAAGTACTGGGCATTGAGGAATGAGGCCGCCATTCCCACGCCCAAAACAAGGACCAGAGATAGGATGAAAGGTCTGAATCTATGGGAAAACTTCATGGTTTCCTCCTGTATCTCCCAAACATATCCTATTTATCCTATAGGCTACATGTATATTTTAAACCATTGGGCGGAGTATTTCAACCTCGATAATAAGACAATCATTTTTTATCTTCCCTTTATATTATTATAAACCGACTCATCACCAATTTTCCAATATTCCAGCCTTCTGGCAAGCATCTCCTCTTCCGTGATAAGGGAAACATCTGACCTAATGGTAACGCGGTGAATAAGGTTGCAATCTCTGTGCGGCATCCAGACCCGCTCAATAGAGGATGTCAGATGAATTATTGCGCTAATAAGGGTTGAGAAAGCGGCGACGGCTCATCTCCATTCGAAGCCCATGGTGGATAGCGGGGGCTCTGGCTCGAATGGAAGAGAACTATGAGCTCTTTTTCAGATCCGGATGAATATTTTGTTCCTGTAAAGAGGGACCATTATCCCTATCCAGATCAGGATGAGCAGGAAAGGAAAGACCAATGACCCGTTGAGATATCCGGCCCAGGGAGCGAGAAGGTGATTGTAAGATTAGGCAAGATTATCCATGTACATTATTCTTAATCACGCTGATTGCCAGCCAGTAGATCGTCCCGCGTGGACCTTTATCATGGGAGGAAAAGCCGATCAAAAGTATTTTGTGTTCAGAAAAAGCGATGGTTTGTTCAAAAATGGTACCCATAATGCCTGCTGCAAGCCTGCCGCCGAATGAACTCCAGCCGGAATCGAAGCTGATTTTCATGAGGATTTCATCCTTTTCCACGGATTTTACACTTGCCCTCAGCCTATAATTCTCCCTAGAGTGAGAAGAAATCTCTTTGTCGAATCGGACTTCTTCGGACGAATGTGACTTATCGAATCGCAAATGGAATTTTTTGAGATCCTCTACAGAAACCCTTGTGGCTTTGATGTTGTCTCCCCCAAAAGAAACCCGGTCCCGGATCGCCTGGATTACTGCGGAACCCGATGCCATAGGAGAAAGTTCAGTTTGAAGGAAGACGACTCCGTCCGGAAAAATCGCAGTCAAATCGCCCTTAACCTGGACTTTGATGATTCCTCCGTTTCCATCGGACATTTCCGCTTCCCAATTCTGTATCCTGGGGATTTTGAGCACACGTATGTAAACATCCAAATCGCAGTCAAACGGAGCTGCAGCCGGGACGAAAAACAACATCAAGAGGACTGTTCCAACAATCCTTTTATACATGTTCATGGTCTCTCCTTATTTTTATCTGACCTGACCTTCCACTATATATACAATTTAGACAACAAGATATTCCGAAGAAGATGATGAGAATTATCTCTTTTATCGAAGAGCCGAAGATCATTGACAGGATCATCGCCCATTTCGATCTGACCTTATGAATTTTAGAGCTTGAAATGAGATTAATTTTTTCATATGGTGGTGAAAATTTTTTTGAAGGAGTAGAACAAAAATAAACCTTTGTCTAAAAGGAAATTCCTTCTCCTTGAGATTACCGGAAGGGAACGAGTTCGGACCGTGTTTATTTAAAAACTCTAACCTTAAGCAGATCCTCCAGGCCGATGTTCTCCTGATGCATCATTTCCTTTTTCCAGTTCGGTCGTATTATACCCAGGATCATCGCCTGTATGGCACCGCTCAGGTAGAACCGAAGGTCTCCATGAAGATTGCCTAACTTATTCAGGCGCGAGATGAAATCCATGCGCAGGCGGTTCCGGACAATCCTGAACGCTTTCGACTCCGGCTCTTCTTGCCGTGAAGAGCCCAGTTCAGCAAATCTCATCTCGACGTACTTGGCTAATCCCTCGAGCTATTCGAGCTCACGCTCTAAAGAAATGAGCTCCTGAGAAAGCGAGGCATCGGAGCGGCGCTTCGTTCTCATCTCTAAAAACCTCCGGATCGAAGCGAGTAAAGATCCCTCTTGGTTCCAGGCATCCCTAAAAGCCTCATCCTTAAAGGGATAATGTTTCTCTGAGGAATACACTGTTTGCCTTCAGGAACCGAGTCTGATCCCGCATTGCCTAGAAAGCATGAAAAGCTTCATGGAGAAGGCTCACAACATGCTGGGCTGGAGCGATCTCCATCATCTTGAGCATGCCCGGCGTCAGCTTCTCCGCGGGAATTTTTTCCTGGGATTATAAGGCTTTATTTTGCTCCGACAATGGCCTTAATTCAATATTTATCTTGCCCCTATTCTCTACTTCAATATGGACAGGTACATCTCTAATTTTTTAGCAAGCAGGTTCCTGCCTGAAAAAATCATCCACAGCTTCCCGTTGATAGCGGCAAGCATCTCCTCTTCCGTGATAAGGGAAACATCTGACCTAATGGTAACGCGGTGAATAAGGTTGCAATCTCTGTGCGGCATCCAGATCCGCTCAATAGAGGATGTCAGATGAATTATTGCGCTAATAAGGGTTGAGAAAGCAGCGACGGCTCATCTCCATTCGAAGCCCATGGTGGATAGCGGGGGACTCTGGCTCGAATGGAAGAGAACGATGAACTCTTTTTCAGATTCGGATGAATATTTTGTTCCTGTAAAGAGGGACCATTATCCCTATCCAGATCAGGATGAGCAGGAAAGGAAAGGCCAATGACCCGTTGAGATATCCAGCCCAGGGAGCGAGAAGGTGATTATAGACAAATGCCTTGAAGGATAACACCTCACCGCCAGAAGAGACTCTGATCAAGCCCATGAGCTTGGCCATCAGGGACGAGCCGACATAGACAGTGATGGCATTTGTCCCGAAAACAAGAAATGGAACGGCCCATTTTTTGAACCCCAATCCCTCTATCAGCCAGAAGCAGATCCCGAGAAGGAGCAGGGCCGCGCCAGCAGTGAATAGCACATAGGTGCTCGTCCAGAGCTGTTTATTGATAGGAAAGAGCGGATGAAGGAGAAACCCGCTCAGTGTCAAGCCGAATCCGCCGATAAAAAGCCCGACCATCTTCCCCAGCACGGTCCGTGAAGAGCGCAGCCAATCGCCGGTCAGAGTGCCCAACAGAGTGGTGGCGATGGCCGGGAATGTGCTGAGGATACCTTCGGGATCAAAACCCGGCTTATACAGATGCCCGGCAAGGATTTTGGAATCGATATAGGCGCAGAGATTCCCTTCATATTCAAGTACTCCAGCTCCATAACCTGGGACAGGAACAAGCTTCATCACTATCCAGTACAAGGCCAGAAGAGAGAAGACCACGATCATCCTGCCCCGGCTTTTCAGCTTGAGGAAAAGCAATGAAGAAAACAGGTAACAGATGGCAATGCGCTGGAGCACACCGGGAATCCTGAGGGTGGAGAGATTGAAGCGAGGTATAAGGGCCAGGAGCAGTCCCAGAGCAAAGAGGATCGAGGTCCTCCACACTATTTTGAGATAGAGGTCGCGCCTGGCAAAGTTCTGTTCGAGCCTTCTCGAAAAAGAAAGAGAGACAGAGACGCCGACGATGAAGAGAAAAAAGGGAAAGACAAGGTCTGTTGGCGTCCAGCCGTGCCACTCCGCATGCCTCAGGGGTGCGTAGACGTACTTCCAGCTTCCGGGATTATTGACCAGAATCATTCCGGCGATGGTCAGTCCGCGGAAGGCATCCAACGAGAGGAGACGTTTTCCTGTCAAAATCCTGAGCCTCTCCAGCTTCTCTTAAAATAGAAAGAGGTGACCGGGATGTCACCTCTTACGTGGAAATGTATACCCTTTTTTTCTGATTATATCAACCTGCTGAGGAACGAGTTCTCCTTATCCGGTCTTCTTCTCTTCACTCTTTCCAGGAGTAACTTTTTCCTTTAAGAGCTCGCTGATCCCGGCAATGCTTCCCAGGATGCCCGAAGCCTCGCAGGGCAGAAAAACTTTCCTGAATAGCTGTCAAAAAAAGAGGAAGAATACAATTTTTTGGAAAAAAGGGCTTGAATTCAGTTTAAATATTACTATAATAAGGGAGTCTTCGGGGGGACGAATTGCAGAAGATATTTTCTGCTTTACGTGTATTCATATTATATCCGGTTAAAACCTTCATCATTTTTCTGCTGATATTCTCTGTGCTTAACATTGGCCTCCCTCAAAAAGATCCAGTCAGGATTATAAACCTCAAAATCGCAGCAGACGAAGAAGTGAGGGCTAACCTCACATGGAAATCAGATATTAAAAAATTAGTCAGAGCTGTTTCCAGAGATTTTGAGCGACATTTCGGCATCCAGTTCAAAATAAAAAAATGTGAAGACTGGACTTCAGACAACTCTAACAGCTCCACTTTTGATCTGTTGAATGATTTGAGAAAAAAAGTACTTCATGATGACTGTGATATCGTGATCGGCTTCACTGCGCAGGACGATATTAAAAATTACCTCTTTGGCGCCGCAACTTATCTGCATGGGTATATAGTCATAAGAGAATTAAGCTCCATGTCAATGATGGAAATAATGCTCAAGCATGAAATCTGTCAT